>JACCEA010695418.1_pt1 | contig 19813 bp, 18 predicted proteins | sample 7449851 | NCBI WGS metagenome assembly JACCEA01 (sample SAMN15323453, study PRJNA562643) | freshwater metagenome | isolation source: river surface water | place: USA:Blue River Watershed | collected 2017-08-18
AGAATGAATCTGCCAAAACAGATTTGGGAGGGCGAAGGTAGGCTATTTTAGTGGATTTTCGGCATTATTTGGCTTAAAAATCAAGGCTACTGGGAAATGGTCGCTATAGCCCCCTCTAAATTGGTCTCCATTCCAAGTTCTTTTAGGGTAGCCAGCATATTTTCCTTCGGTTTCAACCATGTCTATATTCTTATAAATAATTGGTTTATAATGATTTAGAGAAGACTTGGGCGATCCCCAATTACGACTCAGCAGAATTTGGTCAAAAAGGTTCCAGCTATCCCTAAAGGCCAGGCTTCCTTGGCCTTGTTTGAACAATGACAAAAACGGGTTGAATAATTCAAGTCTACGGATGCTTTGATTGGTCGGGTTGTCATTAAAGTCGCCCATTACGATCCAATGCGCCCCTTTATCTATCAAATTAACACTATCCATTATCCTTTTACAATTCATCGCTGCCCATATTCTGTTTTTTCTTGCTTCGCCCGATCCGCCTCTTCTACTAGGCCAGTGGTTGACTAAAACATATACCCATTGCTTTGCCAATTGCCCCTTCACTAATAAAATATCTCTTGTTGCATAGTTTTGAAAATGATTTTCATCTTTAAGGGAATAGGTCTTGTATTGGTAGGGTGTAAAAATTTTAGGTTGATAAATGAATGCCACATCAATCCCTCTTGGATCTTTTGAGTCAAAGTGAATGTATTTATATTGATATTTTTTAATAGGGCTTGATTGTATAATTTTTTCAAGCACAAATTGATTTTCTATTTCCGCCACGCCTAAAATCGCAATGCCCTCTTTATTTCCTAATTGACCCAATTCGTAAATGACTTTACCTAATTGATTCGTTTTTTGCGCATACCTAGATGCGCTATAACCTTTATTGCTATTGGGCAAGAACTCTTCGTCATTTACATAAAGCTGATTGGCTGTATCGTAGTAATTTTCACAATTATAAAATGCAATCACTTGCATCCCAGCTACACTTGTTTGATTTAAAAGTAAAAGCAGTACGAATATAAAGGTTCTGAAAAAGAAATGGAGACCTAATATACGATCCAAGTTTGATGTTTTTTCTTGGTCATTCATGCTTGAATAGTTTGGCTTTGTCATCATGATTATTTGACTAAATATGGCTCCTTAATTCCTTTAATTGAAGCGTATTTGCCGAAATAAAATGCTTGTTTTAAAAATGCAATTTGAGTGCATGAATAAAACGATTCAACTATTTTTCGGACTTGCCATTTTATTGACCAGCCATTCCAATAAGGCTTATACTCAAGTGGAGAACGCAGACGCCTTGCCTAGACAATTTGATTTAGTTGGACAAGAGTCTATTTATTGGACACCCAATTTGTTGCAATCAAATTTTGCAGGCCTAAATGAGATGGCCTTATATCAAGGCTTTGCAGTGAATTGGGTGCCGAGGGGATTGGTCCAAAACAAAGGCAATACAATTAATGGGATAGATTGGCATTCAAATTTAAATGGCTGGGATCCTTCGTTTAGTTATTCGGGTTTGTATGGCGGAATCAAATCCGATGCGGTTGTGCACGCTTATGGAATTAGTGCTTTTGGTTTAGGCGGACAATCGGGCAATCGTTTTTCTTCAAGCAAGGCAGCTCAATTTTCAAAAAGTAGATCAGTTAGTACACGAATTTCAAATGCTAGTACGATGCAAGAATTTAGAATTCAATGGCATTCAGGAAGAATGAACAAATCTACTTGGTTGAATTTAGAGGCAATCTACCAGAATACACCGCGCGGATTTTTAGCGAATGGCATGAAAGATCGTAAAGGCTTTTTATTAAGTTTTGAAAAAATGATTAGGGACAAGCACCAGCTGGGTTTTAGTTTTTGGTGGAGTCTTGCTGTACAGGGGAAGCGCGCGCCAACGGTAAAGGAGATCTATGATATTGCAAAGGATCCATTATACAATCCAAGTTGGGGATGGAAAGCAGGCAATGCTTTTTATGCAAACACTAAAAAGAACAATGCACCCGTATTGAACTTTCAATATGACTATAAAGCAAACAATGGGAACACATTTACTTTGAATTTAGGCGGGGTAATAGGTGCTCAAAGTAGCACACAGCTAGATTGGTCTAAAACTGCAGATCCTCGTCCAGATTATTACAAGTACTTGCCAAGTTTTGCATTAGACCCTTTATTGAAAAATAAGTTATTAAATTTTTATGCAACCCATCCCGATTTATTGCAAATACAATTTGATCAAATTGTATCAAAGAACCAATCTAATTTAAATGGTGCATCAAAATATATCATCAACCAACATCAACAAAGTCTTGCTTTATTAAGAGCGTCGTTATTAGCTAGTGTTTTAGTAGGCAGGAGTAGTCATTGGTATTCAGGACTTTCTTTAAATGCAGACAGGATCGGCTATTCAAATATCGTCGCGGATTTATTGGGCGGCAAATTTTATTACAATTACAATACTTGGGTCAATGAGGATGGATTATCTACTGCATTTCAAAATGACATTGAGTCGCCAGATCGAAAAATCAAACAAGGTGAAGTTTGGGGCGCACAATATTTTTTATTCAACAGTTCCATTCATGCTTGGACTGCGCTAGCTGGCGCATCAAGATTTTTAGAATGGGGTGCAGGATTGAAAATGGGCATCGATCAATTTCGGAGAAAAGGATTTAATCAAAATGGTTTATATCCTGCCATCTCAAAAGGACTTTCTAAGCTTTCAGTCTTTCCTTCTTTTCAATACCAGTTTTATGTTCGTTATAAATTCAATGGGCGCTGGTATTTATCATCACATTTATTTCAAGCTGCAGAAGCGCCTGACGCCGCTGATCTATATACCGATCCTGCAAATCATGCGGTTCAAAATGCATTTCTTTTGCCATTGATTAAATTAGGCTCAGAATTAAAATTGCAATTCATGGGTAGTAATGTAAAAGCAAGTCTTGCACTGTTTTTGCAATCCAATCAAAACGAAAGGCAGTATAAGTTATTTTACCACGATTACTATAATGCATTTGTGAGAGCAAGTCTTGGGCAAATGAAAACCATGCATCAAGGAATAGAGACTTTTATTGAAACAAATTGGTCGAGCCCAATTCAATTAAGTATGGCAAATAGTATTGGATGGTATATCATCATCAATGAGCCATTGTATGAAATTCGATTGTCAGATAATTTATTTAAAGTCCAGTCGGGAAAACTGTTATTAAACCATTTTCCTGCGAATGCTTATCCTCAAGCGGTACAAGCAGCTACCATAAATTATCAACCCTCTTATTCCTTGCGATTTAGTTACACAATTTTATATGCAAGTAGGCGCGCCATTAGTCATGACCAATTTAGAAGGAGTAGTTGGGCTAAAGAAAACACGATGATAGATAGCTGGGAAAAAATCCAAAAGCCAGTATATGCGCCAAATCAATGGGTTTCAAATTTGTTTATCTCTAAAAATTTCCAAATAAAAACGAATAGAAATTCGGCTTCAGTAAAGACCGTATCCTTGAGGCTCACTGCGTCCATTCGAAACATTTTAAATACAGTCATACCCAGTTTGATTTTTGAACAATCTAGGTATGACTATAAAAACTTCAAAGCAGATAAGTTTCCCGAAAAGTACATCTATGATTTAGGCCGAACCTATACCGTGGGGTTACAGTTGTCTGCACTATAAAAACCGGTCTTTTATTTATATCTATTAAAAAATATTTTATGAAAAACAATTATTCCATGCTGGGGTCTTTTTTAATGCTTCTTGTTACTATTTTTTGTTGTACTGCTTGTTTTAAGAAAGCAGCATATGCAACCCCTGTTTTAGATCAATTTAGTGACACACTAATTAGTATCAAACAGCTAAAGCGTTTACATCAAATGGGTGAAGTGGAATTAATCAGAAATGAATGGATGTTGGAGGCGGTAGTGGTTGCAAATGACGAATTCGATAATTGGTATAAATCTATTGTGATACAGGATGGCACCGGCGGAATTATGCTGTTAATGGATGGTCAAAATCTATTTCAGGATTATCCTGTTGGTGCACTTATTCGTTTAAGGTTGAAAGATTTACACTTGTCAGACTACCGACGCATGATTCAGTTAGTGGGGGCAGTGGATAGCAGTGCCGGTACTTTACAGACAGGAGGTATTCCTGTACCTTTGTTTAAGCAACACATTCAAATTTTACAGGACAACGCTCCGATTATTCCCTTGATTGTGCAATATAAAAATCTGCATGATTCATTACAAGGTCGGTTGATTCAACTTTCAAGTATTGAATTTTCAGCTTCTGATACAGCACAGACTTTTGCGGATAAGAAAAACAAGTTAGGTGCTAGCAGGGCGCTTAAGTTTTGTGCTGGAGGTACCATTTTTCTTCGTACTAGTGGCTATGCCGATTTTGCAGGGGTTGCAGTGCCCAATAGCAATGGAAGTATCATTGGAGTCTATTCGGTTTTTAACTCAGAAAAGCAAATTCTAATTCGAAGCCCAGATGACATTTTGTTTAGTCAGCCTAGGTGCACAGGTGCAGCCTGGCTGAAAAATTAACCTATTCTGCGCTTTAAACGGTATTGAACTTGTCAGCTTGGCAGAAGCCTGCCTTTGGTCTTGATTTTGTAATAGTTAAATCAAACGAAATAATTATGCAAAAAGGTCAAATAAGAGTTCAGACGGAGAACATTTTCCCCATCATTAAAAAGTTCCTTTATAGTGATCACGAGATTTTTGTGCGTGAATTAGTGAGTAATGCGGTAGACGCTGCTCAAAAATTAAAAACCCTTAGTTCAAAAGGCGAAGTAAAGGGGGAGTTAGGAGACTTGAGAGTAGATGTTATTGTAGATGCGAAAGAAAAAACCATTTCAATTATTGATAATGGCGTGGGTATGTCTGCCGAGGAAGTAGATAAATACATCAATCAGGTGGCATTTAGTGGGGCAGAGGAATTTGTAACAAAATACCAAGACGCAAGTATCATTGGTCATTTTGGTTTAGGTTTTTATAGCTCGTTCATGGTGAGTGATAAAGTTGATATTTATAGTAAGAGTCATACAGGAGCGCCGGGTGTATTTTGGAGTTGCGATGGCAGTCCTAGTTATGAATTATACGAAGTGGATTACAGCAATCGAGGCACCAAGATTGTGATGCATATCAATGAAGAAAGTAAAGAGTTTTTAGAGCCATCTAGAGTAAAATCAATTTTAGATAGATTCTGTAAATTCTTGCCGGTGGCGATTTACTTTAAGGAAGCAGACGCGACAGCGGCTGAAGAAAAAAAGGACATTGAAATTAAAGAAGGAACAGATGCGACTGCCGAAGATAATAAGCAAGTTGAAAAGCCAATCAACAATACAAATCCAATTTGGGTTAGAAAGCCAGCAGATTTAACAAAAGAAGATTACGAGAAGTTTTACAAAGAGTTGTATCCATTTGGTGAAACACCATTGTTCTGGATACATTTAAACGTGGACTATCCATTTAATCTAACTGGTATTTTGTATTTCCCAAAAATCAAACAGAGCTATGAAATACAAAAGGATAAAGTGCAGTTGTATTGCAATCAAGTATTTGTAACAGACGAAGTAAAAGACATTGTGCCTGAGTTTTTGATGTTATTGCATGGTGTAATTGATAGTCCAGATATCCCTTTGAATGTTAGTAGAAGTTATTTACAAGGAGATCCAAATGTTAAAAAGATCAATGCGCATATCACTAAAAAAGTGGCAGACAAATTAGAAGAGATTTTTAATAGTGATCGTAAGGCATTCGAAGAAAAATGGGAGAGCTTGGGCTTATTTGTGAAGTACGGCATGATTACAGACGACAAGTTTTTAGAAAAAGCGAATAAATTTTTAATCTTAGAAGATGCTGCTGAAGCGGGCAAGTTTTATACCCTAGAGGAATACAAGACAATAACAGAAGCAACTCAAAAGAACAAAGAAGGCAAACAAGTTTTATTGTACACAACGAATCCCGTTCAACAAGACGCATTTATTCAAGCAGCAGTAGGTAAGGGATACAAGGTAATTAAACTGGAGACAATGGTGGATGCTGCATTCATCAATAATGTGGAAATGAAATGGGAAGGCGTTCAGTTTGTGCGTGTAGATGCGGACGTTGTTGATAATTTAATTGATAAACAAGAAAATGTTGACTCAATATTATCTAAGGACGAAGTGGAGCAAGCAAAAAAATTATTTGAATTCCAAGTGCCTGAAATCACTTTGACAGTAGAAGTAAAGGGCTTAAGTAAAGATGCAGCACCAGTGATTGCAACAAGGCCAGAATTCATGCGTCGTATGAAAGACATGGCTGGTATGGGCGGCGGAGGTATGACTGCATTTTATGCTCAAATGCCAGACGAGGTTCAGTTGACAATCAACGGCAATCATCCAGTGTACCAAACTTTGTTAAAAGAAACGGATACGGATAAGCAACAAAAACAAGCAAGAAATTTAGCCGACTTGGCTTTATTATCTCAGGGATTGTTGAAGGGTGCAGAATTGACGAGCTTTATCAATCGAACAGTAGAATTAACAAGTAAAAGTTGAACAAAGAGACGGCCTATTCATGACAGCAAGATGGGTCATTAAAATAGCATGATTTGTATTTTATAGCAAATATTGATAGTGAACGAACGCGAGCCCGAATGCATTAATTTGGGCTCGTTGTTTTTAGATCTATCACTTGCATTTGTACTGATTGATTCCCTTGCCATTCATTCAATTGTAATTGAAAAACAATGTCAAAAGGTTTTCCTGACTTTACAATATCAATTTTGTCGGGCATATTATATCCAATGCCTCTAACGCTATTATTACCTTGCGTAAGGTTAAAGCTAATATGCGCGTCTTTCACCAGTTTTGAATAACCTGTGTCTCGCACATTTTTTGCAATAAAAATGGGTCTCATATTTTCGGGCCCAAATGGTTCCATTTGGGAAATGATATTAAAAAACTGCAAGTTGATTTGATCTAAAGGAAGCACTGCGTTGATCAAAATTTCTGGCACCATTTGTTCAGGTGTAATTCTTTCTGCTACTGCATTTTCAAAGGCTATTTTAAATGCCTCAAGCTGATCGATAGATAGCGTCATGCCCGCGGCTGCAAAATGTCCTCCATAGCCAAGCAGATGTTCTCTACATGCGTGTAAAGCTTCGTATAAGTTAAATCCCTGCACACTTCTTGCACTGCCAGAAACGATATCCCCATTTTGAGTCAGTACAATGGTTGGCTTATAATGTTTTTCTATCAACCTACTAGCAACAATGCCAACCACGCCTTTATGCCAATGTGGTTGAAATACGACTGTAGATTTTTTATTTAAATGTGTTGGATCATTTTCGATCTCTGCTAAAGCTTCTTCTGATATGGTTGTATCTGCCTCTCTTCTGTCTAAATTATCTTGTTGTAATAGGGAAGCAACTGCCAATGCACTTTGATAATCCTTTTCAACAAAAAGTTGGACCGCTTTTTTTGCGTCATCCATTCTACCTGCTGCATTGATTCTTGGAGCTACAGCAAAAACCAAGTTACTGATGCGTATTGGGCTATTTTGTTTGGCTAATTCTAGTAAAGCTAAAATACCATGACTCGGATCTTCATTTACTTTTTGTAAACCAAAAAAAGCCATGGTCCTGTTTTCGTCTGTCAATGGAACAATATCAGCCGCAATTGCCGTTGCTACAAGATCTAAGTATTGTAGGTAACTTGATTCTGGCAAGTTGTATTTTTTTGCTAACGCTGTAATTAATTTAAACACCACGCCGCATCCGCAAAGTTCTTTATAAGGATAATTACAATCCACTTGCTTGGCATTTAAAATTGCTACTGCAGGTGGCAAGATAGGGTCGGGTAAATGGTGGTCGCAAATGATAAAATCAATGCCTAGTTCTTTTGCATAGGTAATCAGGTCGGTAGACTTGATACCACAGTCCACAGAAATAATCAAATTGATGCCAGTTGCTTTTGCATGGTCTATACCCATTTTTGAAACACCATATCCTTCTCTGTAACGATGAGGGATATAGAAGTCTATATTAGGTCCAATCGTTTTTAAGAATTGGTATAATGTTGCAACAGATGTAGTTCCATCTACGTCGTAATCTCCAAAAACCATGATGGCTTCGCTTTTTTCAAAAGCGGCTTCAATTCTTGCTACAGCCTTGTCCATATCTTTCATGAGATACGGATCGTGTAGGTCATTTAAGGAAGGTCTGAAAAATTGTTTTGCCTTGTCAAAGTCTTCAATACCCCTTTGGACAAGTAGTTCGCATAAAATAGGATGAATCTTTAAAGCAGCTTGCAAAGCATTTACTTTAGTCGCATCACCTTCAATTATTTGCCAACGTTTTTCCATTAATATTTTCTATCTGTTGTGTAGCGAACTAATTCTTCAAGTGCATCTCTAGTGAGGGATGGCGGAAAGCTATGTAAAACAACTAATGCTTTGTCTCTGTATTCAATCATTTTGTTATGGGCGTATTCAATGCCACCCAATTCTTTGACATGGTCAATAACAAATTTTACTTTGCGTTTGTCGTTATTATTGTTCTTTACAATGTATACGATTTCTTTTTTCAAAGCAGGCGTACATTTTTGTAAAATATGAATCAAGGGCAATGTTAATTTCTTCTCTTTGATATCATTTCCTGTAGGCTTGCCTATTAGTTCGTCCCCATAATCAAATAGGTCGTCTTTAATTTGGAAAGCCATGCCTACATATTCTCCAAAATCCCTCATTTTTTGTATTTGTTCTTGGTCCTGTGTGACAGAAGCTGCACCAGCGGCGCAACTAGATGAAAGTAGACTTGCGGTTTTGCCATTAATTATTTCATAATAAACAGACTCGTCAAAGTTTAAGTTCCTTGTTTTTTCTATTTGCAATAGCTCACCTTCGCTCATTTTTTTTACCGCATTGGAAAGGATGGTCAGTACTTCAAAATCTTTATTTTCTAGAGAAAGCAATAAGCCTTTTGATAATAAATAATCCCCTACTAAAACTGCAATTTTATTTTTCCATAAGGCGTTAATTGAGAAAAATCCTCTACGCTCTAAGGAGTCGTCTACCACATCGTCATGCACCAATGTTGCTGTATGCAGAAGTTCTACTAAAGAAGCTGCACGATAACTTGCATCATTGATTTCCCCATTTAATTTAGCAGAAAGTAGGACAAACATCGGACGCATTTGCTTACCCTTTCTTTTGACAATATATTGCATGATACGGTCAAGTAGAGAAACCCTACTTTTAACCGCATCTTTGAAATGTACTTCAAAGCGTTCTAGTTCTTTGCCAATGACTTTTTTTGCTAATTCCATTAAGGCTGCAATTTAACTCGTATTTGGGGAAGCGCTGTGTTTTTTTTAGCCTAATTAAGCCAACATGTTAAAATGAAGTGCCCCGAAATTTTGTAGAGAGGAAAGCTTTAGGTCTGCCGCTGACCAATGTTCATGTTTAAGCGTTTCTGCGGCAGGAACGACTACACAAGTCATTCTTGCTGCTTTTGCTGCTATCATACCATAAAACGAATCCTCGAAACAAATACAAGCAAGTGGCGAGGTATGTAATGCGCTAGCGCAGTCTAGGTAAACCTGTGGATGTGGCTTTGCGTATGGTAAATTTTGTGCAGAGCAACTAGCGTGAATGATACCACGAATGCCTAATTTATCTTTCACCCATTCAATTAATGCGGTTGGAGAAGAAGTAGCTAGGCCTATTTTGAATTGCTTTTCCAAGAAAAATTGAAAAATATGTTCAACGCCAGGCATTAAAGTTGCTTCTTGGTCGATATAAGTCAAGGCTTGATCTACCACTTTTTGCTCTGCTCGATTAAATTCAGTAGAAGGTATTTTGTATTCATGCAGCCAATGTGCCACAAATTCTTTAGACCTAAGTCCTGTGGTCGTTGCATATTGTGCTTCTGTTAGACTGATGCCATACTGTCTAAAAATTTCATTGGCGGCTTTATTCCAAAGTGGTTCACTATTAATCAACAATCCGTCAATGTCAAAAATTACAGCAGTCTTTTTCATTGTTTAAAGATACAATTTGTTGTTTAAACAGGAAAAGTCATGTAAAAGATTATGTAGTATATTGTGCGCAAATCAGTAGATTTTATATGAGTTTATTAGATCAATTAAAGCATATTCGATTATTCCGTTCCGTTATCTACGGGGTGGTGGGATTATTTACCTATCCTGGGCTTGCTTTATTTAATAAAATGAATATTGAGGGGACCGAGCATCTAGAGCATCTGCCAAAAAAAAATGTATTGTTTGTGAGTAATCATCAAACCTATTTTGCGGATGTCATTACGTTTGTTCATATTTTTTGTGCTGTAAAATGGAGAAAGTTTAATCGTTTGGGAATTCCATATTACTTATTGAATCCTTTTACCAATGTGTTTTTTGTGGCAGCGGAGGAAACCATGAATGACAATTGGTTGACTAAATTATTTAAACTTGGCGGCGCATTAACAGTGAAGAGAACTTGGAGGGCAGAAGGGCAGGACGTACAAAGACAAAGAGATGTAGTGGATACTCAAAAAATTGATAAAGCTTTAGCCCATAGCTGGGTAATTACATTCCCGCAAGGAACTACAAAGCCATTTGCACCAGGAAGAAAAGGTACTGCGCATATTATTAAGAATAACCACCCAATTGTAGTGCCTGTCGTAATTAATGGGTTTTGGAGAGCTTTTACGAAAAAAGGATTGACGTATAAAAAAGTGGGCACGCCGCTTACGATTCGTTTCAAAGCACCTTTAGAGATTGATTATGATGCGCCTGTAGAGGTAATATTAGACCAAGTAATGGATGCGATAGAGCAGAGCAAAGAATACATGCTTAGAGGAAAGCACCATGCATTAAAGCAAATCGAAGGAGCTGAAAAAGCAGCAGGGACTGTAAAAACTGCTTAGGTTATTTTCAGATTGTGGACTTATCGGTTCGACATTTCTATTCACCTTCTTCTTTAATGAACAAGGCTTTTAATTCTGTTGCATCATCAGGTTTCATTTTTCCAGCAAGGATCAAACGTAGTTGCCTTCTTCTCAATGCGCTTGCATAATATTTTTTCTCTTCTTCTGTTTCAGCAATAATTTCTGGAACTCTAATGGGTTGTTTCTTTTCGTCTAATGCAACAAATGTAAAATAGGCTTCATTGCTTAATACCCTTGTTTGTTCAATAATATTTTGATTCCAAACTTTTAAATGAATTTCCATCGAGGTAGTAAAAGCCCTAGTTACTTTAGCTTCAATGCAAATGACATTGCCTAGCTTAATAGGCGTCTTGAAACTGATGTTATCCACCGAAGCGGTCATCGCTGCAGAGTTACAATGTTTTGCTGCAGAAAGATAAGCAGCGATATCCATCCAATACATAAGTTTGCCACCCATTAAGTCACCATGTGTATTGGTATCATTAGGTAAAACCAATTCATTCATTGTAGTATAAGAGGACGATGCTGTTTTTGCTTCCATAATTTCTATGCTTTTCAGTCGCGAAGTTACAACACTCCACTTTACTAGATCCTTAGATTGTACAATATTCCAAATTACGTAAATAGTCAGGATCTACTTCAGCGCCAATGCCAGGCTGATCTCCGATACTTAAATGCATGCCATTGAACTGAACGCCTCCAATGACAGGATCAATCTTGTGTCCAATAAGACAAGTATCCATGTCATAAAAATGTACATTGTCCATTGCCATCGCAAAATGCATTTTTGCACTCAAGGCAACCCTGCTTTCTAACATGCCACCCATCATACATGGGATTTGCTTTTCTTTTGCTAGATCATGAATCTTGATGGCTTCATGAATACCGCCACTCTTAGCGAATTTAATATTGATAGAATGACATGCTTTATTAGCAATCAATTTTCTTGCATCATGGTGTGTAAAAACAGACTCATCGGCCATAATTTTTACGGGAGAATTGGCGCAAAGTGCAGGCAAATAATCATCATAATATTTATGCATTGGTTGTTCGCAGAATTCAATATTGTAAGGGGCTAAATCAGTTAAAACATTTAATGCATCTTCTGGCGACCACCCTTGATTTGCGTCTATCCTGATTTGTATTGCTGGTCCAACAGCTGCTCTAATTTGTTTAATTCTCTCCACATCTTCTTTAGGGGCTTTCCCTAATTTCACTTTAATCATACTGACGCCTTTTTGGACAAATTCAATCGCTTGTTCGGCCATTGCTTCTGGTGTTCCAATCCCAATAGTCAAATCGGATTCTATGGGCTTTTGCTTGCCTCCCAAGAATTGATATAAAGGCTGATTGGCTGCTTTGGCAGCAATATCATATAAGGCTAAATCAAAGGCGCTTTTCGCGGTATAATTTCCTGCGATGATTAAGTCCAGTTCTTTTAATCTTTGTGGAATGTCTAGAGGGTCTTTGCCTTTCAAAAATTGAGCAAAATCTTTTGCGTGGTTGTAGCAACTCAATTGGGTTTCTCCAACAATCATCGGGAAAGCGGAGCATTCTCCAATGCCAACAATGCCTTGATCTGTTTGAATTTGGATTAAAACATTTTGTGCGTATTCCATTGTTCCCGTTGCAATTGTGAAAGGGATCATTGGAATTTTAAACTGATAGATAGTGGTTTCAATGATTTTCATAATGACCCTAAATATACTTGTCTTTCTTGAATATATACTTTGATATCTAAGGAATACTACTGATATTTGCGGTACGAATGAATGTTAGCATGAATCTATCCTTAAACAATACCCAGAACGCTTTTGCGTATAAGTCAAATAAAGATTTAAGAAAAGCAAAATGGCTTTTTAGTGTGATCCAAAATCCATGGATTGTTTCTTTAGGAACAAGGTTAACTCCTGTCTTAATGAAATCTGGATTGCCAATTAATGGTATTATTCGAAATACTATTTTCAATCAATTTGTGGGCGGTGAAACTTTAGAAGAATCTGCAAGGGTAACAAAAATGCTTGGTGCATACGGTGTTCAAGTGATTTTAGATTACGGCGTAGAAGCTAAAGAAGGAGAGGAGAGTTTTGATGCAGTGACTGAACAATTTATTACAGCCATTGAATTTGCGGCAACACAGGACAATGTTCCTTTTGTTAGTGTTAAGATAACAGGTTTATCTAGCATGCATTTGTTAGAGCGTTTAAATGAAGCACCAAGATTAAGAAGTGGTGTGCATGACAGTGAATCTGACGATGCTGCATGGAGCAAGTTGAAAGAAAGAATGTATGCAATTTGCGATGTGGCCGAAGAAAATGGAATAGGTATTTTAATTGATGCTGAAGAAACATGGATTCAAGATCCAATTGACAGATTGGCGATGGAATTGATGGGTGTGTACAATAAAGGGAAAGTGGTCGTTTACAATACGTTTCAATTATATAGATCGGATCGTTTACGTTTTTTACAATTGTCTCATAAAATCGCTCAAGAAGGCAACTTTATCTTAGGTGCTAAATTAGTTCGTGGTGCCTATATGGAAAAAGAAAGAGCAAGAGCAGAAAAATTAGGCTATCCCTCTCCAATACAAGTGGACAAATCTGCCACAGATGCAGATTTCGACAAAGCTGTCAATTATTGCGTAGATCATATCGATCAGATTGCCTTGATTGTGGCATCTCATAATGAGGCAAGCAATTTAAAATGCGCAGCGTTAATGCAAACAAAAGGTTTGGAAAACAAACATCCACATATTCATTTTTCACAACTCTATGGGATGAGTGATCATATCACTTTCAATATGGCATCAGAAGGGTATAAAGTGAGTAAGTATTTACCTTTTGGACCTTTGCAGGATGTGGTACCTTATTTAATGCGTAGGGCGCAAGAAAATTCAAGCGTGAATGGTCAAACAAATAGAGAGTTATTATTGATAAGACAGGAAATTGCCAGAAGAAAGGCAAAATAGTCCTAAAATTAGCGCGCTTGTTGTAAATTGCAGCATGCAACAATATCTACAATTAGTCCAACATATTATTGACAACGGGACAGAAAAAACCGACCGCACTGGCACGGGAACAAAAAGCTGTTTTGGCTATCAAATGCGTTTTAACTTAGCCGAGGGGTTTCCATTGGTGACGACAAAGAAATTGCATCTAAAAAGTATCATCCACGAATTACTTTGGTTTTTGAAAGGAGATACAAATATTCAATATTTGAAAGACAATGGTGTGCGAATTTGGGACGAGTGGGCAGATGAAAACGGAGACCTTGGTCCAGTTTATGGCAAGCAATGGAGAAGTTGGGAAGCGCCTAATGGCGTAGTCATTGATCAAATTACAGAATTGATTGAACAAATTAAAAAAACACCAGATAGCAGAAGATTGATTGTAAGTGCATGGAATGTGGGCGATTTGTCTAAGATGGCGTTAATGCCTTGTCATAATATGTTTCAGTTTTATGTAGCTGATGGTAAATTGAGTTGTCAATTGTATCAAAGAAGTGCAGATGTGTTTTTAGGTGTGCCCTTTAATATTGCATCTTATGCATTGTTGACGATGATGATAGCGCAGGTTTGTGATTTAGAATATGGCGATTTCGTACATAGCTTTGGCGATGTACATTTGTATAATAATCACATGGAACAGGCTAATTTGCAATTAAGTAGAACTCCTTTTCCGCTTCCAACAATGAAAATAAATCCTGCAGTAAAAAATATCTTTGATTTCAAGTTCGAGGATTTTACTTTAGAAAATTACGAATGTCATCCTGGAATTAAAGCACCAGTAGCAGTATAATCAATTTTACATGAAAGTATCCTTAGTCGTAGCAGCATCTGATAACCACATGATTGGTAAAGACAATCAATTGCTTTGGCATCTGCCTAAGGATATGAAATTCTTTAAGGATACAACCTGGGCGATGCCTGTGGTCATGGGCAGAAAAACATTTGAGTCATTGGGCAAGCGTGTGTTACCAGGCAGGTTAAATATTATTTTAACAAAGCAATCAGGGCTAAAATACGACAACACAGAAGTAGTTGGCTCACTTGAGGAAGCCATTGCATTTGCTAAGCAAGAAGATTATGCAGAAGTTTTTGTAATTGGGGGAGGTCAAATTTACAATGAAGCAATGGCTATTGCAGATACAATTTACATGACTAGAGTGCATACGCATATTGAAGGAGATACTTTGTTTCCTGTGATCGATGACCAATGGGAACTAGCATACAGTTATCCCAATGTGGCGGATGAAAAACACGCATACGCATTTGATTTTGAATGCTGGAAAAGAAAATAAATGCGGTATTCTACTCCAATCATTCTACTAAAACACCTTCAATATTATTTGAAAGGGGCTAATTCAAAAGGGCATGGCGTTCATTCTCCCTTTGTTTATAGGTTTATTAGAGAAGATTTAAATTCTACAAAATCCATCGAAGAGTTGACGATGCGCAATCCGGCTTTACATCAAAGAATGGCCGAAATAAATAGCGTTCTTAGTAGCCAATTGCCGGAGAAAATCAAAAAATTAATTGTCATATTGATTGATAAGTGGAAGCCGGTATCATTTTATGTATCAGGAGAAGCATCAGACTCAAATACTGTAATGGACGCAACTACTGACTTTATTTTTTTGGGTGCTTCCAGTTTAAAGGATTCGGTTTTCTCAAAAGCGGTTAAATTCATTGATTTGATGCATCCTAATTCATTGATGATTTTGGAAGGAATACATTCAAGCTCAGTCATGGAAGAGGCTTGGGATGCGGTTAAGAAAAATCCGAAATCCAGGTTGACAATTGATTTATTTTTTATAGGCCTTGTTTTTTGCAGAACAGAACAAAAAGAACAAGAACATTTTATCATTCGCTACTAATATTCATTTAAGAAATTGTTACCCGAAAAATTCATAGCATCATTAGAAGGCCTTACTGGTTTTGATCAAGAAGCTTTTATTCAAGTGCACGAGCAGCCGGCTCCATTTACATCTGTGCGTCTGAATCAATTTAAGCCCTTTGATTTGTCTGTGCATCCATTCATGCATTCGATGACAAAAATGGATTGGTGCAGTACTGGTTTTTATTTGGAGGGTAGGCCAAGTTTTGTGACAGATCCATTATGGCATGCGGGGGCTTACTATGTTCAAGAAGCTAGTAGTATGTTTTTGCAAACCATTATTGATCAATTAGTGGATGCTTCAAAATATTATAAGGTGCTTGATCTTTGTGCAGCACCTGGAGGTAAAACAACCTTGTTGGCGAATGCCTTTAAAAATGGATTGGTTGTAGCCAATGAAACCATTAAATCTAGAAATGCAATTTTAGAAGAGAATAGTATAAGATGGGGCAGTGATCATATTGTTGTAACGCAAAACGACCCAAGTCATTTTAAAGCATTGCCTAATTTTTTCGATTTCATTATTGCGGATGCACCTTGCAGCGGAAGTGGCTTATTCAGAAAAGACCCGCAGGCGATTCAGGAATGGAGTCTAGAAAATGTCCTGCACTGTAGTCAAAGGCAAGAAAGAATTATTGAAGAAAGTTTGACTGCCTTGCAAGAAGGAGGTTATTATATTTATTCCACTTGTTCTTATTCTTTTGAAGAAGATGAAAAAATAATGGACTATATCGCTTCCATTGAAGGGATGCAGTCGGTTCCAATTAAACTACCAGACGCAACTGGAATTGTGATGACGGAAAGTCCAATACATAAAGCAGCAGGTTATAGATTCTATCCAAATAAAATAAAAGGGGAAGGGTTTTTCGTTGCAGTTTTTCAAAAACAAAAAGCAGCCTACACAAGCCAGTTTTCAACTGCTTTCCAATTTACTGGGTTATCTAAAAAAGAGCTGGGCAATTTGACATCCATCTATCCGCTTCCCGAGCAAATAACCTGTATACAACATCAAGATGAAATAATAGGCTTGCCTTTGCATTGTTTACAAGACATGCAAACGATAAGAGCCCATTTGTATGTCAAGAAAATAGGTATCCGTATTGGTATGCTCAAGGGGGCGGACTTGGTTCCGGCGCATGATTTAGCCATGAGTCAGTGGGCTGAAATGCCTTATGAAGATGTTTCTGTAAGCCTTCAAGATGCCTTACAATTTTTAAGAAGAGCTGATTTTACCTTGGATGCACCCAAGGGCTGGAAAAGCCTTAGTTACCTAAATTGTCGTTTAGGCTGGGTTAAAATATTGCCTAATAGAATCAATAATTACTATCCAAATAATTGGAGAATATTGAATTACTAGCGTTTATAAATATTAAAATATGTTAATAAGTAATTTTATATCTTTTTTTGCATTTAGATTTTGTAAATTTGTCCTCCTTGAAAAAGATATTATTATACTTATTACTAGCGTTTGGCTTATTTAGTCAATCGGACGCCATAGGTGCCAAGGCAAAAACTGTGTCTAAAAAAACACAGACTGCTTCAAAGTCAAAGAAGTCTAGCAAGGGGAAGGCTGGAAAAAAGAAAATAACCAAGGGTAAAAAGAAAAAAGCTTCAAGCAAGTATTCAAAAAGCAAAAAAGGGAAGCGTTCAAGCAAAAAGTCGACAGTCAAAGTAGCGCCTGTTGTAAGAACTGCACAATGGCAAATGATTGCACAAAATAAGGAGCAATCAAGAATTAAAGACAGTGTTCAAAAAACAAATTTAGTGCAAGTGCGTTCTGTAGAAAACGAAGGGTATTTTGCTAGTTTTTTTTCCAATCAAAAAAAAGCAGCTTCCTTTCAAACCTTGAATGGAACTGCAGCAGTTTTTAAAAGCATGAGTGGTTGGCAGGATAATAAGTTTTACATTCTTACAAACGAATTGCCAGTAGGTACGATTGTAAGAATCACGACTTCAGATTTTAAAAGTATTTGCGCTAAAGTGATTAATGCTTTACCTGAAGTGGGCAATGCGATTCAATATAGACTCAATGATGCAGCTGCTGCTATATTAGGCGTGACGAATAAGACCTTTCAAGTGTCTGTGACCTATTAAAATTCAAAAGAATTATTATGAAATTAAAATGTATTGCTAGTTTGTTTTTTTTAACAACAGCATTAGTAAGTTGTGCGCAACAGTCAAATAAAAATAATAAGGTAAGTCAAGTTGCTTCTGTTGAACGAACTGTAGATGCCGCTAAGTTTAGTAAATTCATCGCTACTCCAGGTGCTCAAATTTTAGATGTTCGAACAGCAGGCGAATACCAGTCTGGACATATCGCTAATGCTTTACAAGCAAATTGGTTAGACGAAAAAGAATTTAAAAAAAGAACACAACATTTAGATAAATCTAAAACCGTTTATATCTATTGTCAATCGGGTGGCAGAAGCGCTTCTGCTCAAGAAGTCTTAATGCAAGCGGGTTATCAAGTAGTGAATTTAGAAGGCGGAATGAGTAACTGGAAAATGCAGCAAATGCCGGTAGAAGGCGCAGGTAATATTGTTCAAATGCGCGTGACGGACTTTGAAAAAATTATCCAAACCAACCAGTACGTTTTAGTAGATATTGGTGCTACATGGTGTCCTCCATGTAGAAAAATGCAACCAGTGATGGATGCATTGAAACAAAATCAACCAAAGCCTTTTTATTTTTTAGCCGTGGATGGAGGGCAAGATATGGAGGTGATGAAATCAATAAAAGCAGACGATCTTCCAACATTTATATTATATAAAAACGGGAAAGAAGTTTGGAGAAGCGTTGGCGTAACACCACAGGCCGATTTTGAAAAAGCCTTTACGCTCTAAAAGACAGACATGTCAAAAATTTCTGATGTATTATAGAGGTTGCAGCTATTGCCTAGGCTTGTTTGTAGCCTCTTAAGAAATCTGCGATGGGCATTCTTCTCTTGCCTTCCCATTGAATATCATTTAATAGGATATAGCCATCAGTACATGCAAATTTCGCGTAAGTTTTTCCGTCGGTCACAAAACTGCCAATAGTTTCTTTGGGTGTTTCATTGATAATAGCAGTGCTAAACAATTTCACAATTTTCCCATCCACTTTTGTCAAAGCGCCTGGGAAAGGGGCAAGGCCTCTAATTAGATTATGTACTTTTTCCGCCGGTTGTTCCCAATCAATACTACAATCCTTTGTAAAAATTTTAGGTGCATGTTGGATACTAGAGTCCACTTTTTGTGGAATCGCTTGAATAGTTTGATCAATCAATCCTTTCAAAGTTTTTACCAATGTCTGCGCGCCCACTTCCATCATGATATCATGTAATTCACCAGCTGTCATGTTTTCAGTGATAGGAATACGCTCCTGTAATAAAATATCTCCAGTGTCTATTGCATGTTGAAGTCTAAAGGTCGTAACGCCAGTTTCTTTTTCGCCATTGATGATGGCCCAATTGATTGGGGCAGCACCACGGTATTGTGGAAGTAATGAGCCATGCACATTGAGTGTACCCATTGGTGGAAATGACCAAATAGATTCCGGTAGCATCCTAAATGCGACTACAATTTGAATATCCGGTGCCCATGCTTGAATTTGTGCAATAAATTCAGGGGCCTTTAATTTTTCTGGTTGGGCGATAGGTAGCCCATGCTCCATTGCAAATTGTTTAACAGCACTTTGTTGCAATTGCATACCTCTTCCTGCCGGCTTATCTGGCGCAGTGACTACACCAACGACATTCATTTTGGCTTCTAACAAGGCTTTTAAGGAAGCAACTGCAAAGGCAGGGGTTCCCATAAATACAATTCTTGGACGGGCATTCATAACGCAAAGTTAACTAGAATTTAGTACTTGTGCCCTTTTCACCCTAAGTGCTTTATTTAAAAAATTCAATATGCAACAAGTAAAAAATGGGGATACCATTCAAGTGCATTACCACGGTAAATTAACATCTGGTGAAACATTTGACTCTTCTGAAGGAAGAGCCCCG
>JACCEA010612923.1_pt1 | contig 19806 bp, 28 predicted proteins | sample 7449851 | NCBI WGS metagenome assembly JACCEA01 (sample SAMN15323453, study PRJNA562643) | freshwater metagenome | isolation source: river surface water | place: USA:Blue River Watershed | collected 2017-08-18
AGCTCGTCATTGTCGCCAAGCGCTGCCGTCGAGACTGGCCGTTCGGTCGTCTTGCCCATGTGGCTCGCCCTATCCTAGCCTTAGACCGCCGCAGAGAACGGCGTGGCTTCCGTGCCGGTCGCCGCCAGCCTAGCATTGACCCGCCAAAGGTTGGTCGCAGCGTCCTGAAGCTCGATGTAATCGCCACGCAGACCGCCAGTCGTGGTGCCGTTCATCGTCATGGTGTCAGCGGTAGATGCGGTCTCAAAAGTCACCGTCGTGTCACCGCCATCCTGAGCAACCTGAGCCACGCCCTGCATGACATCCGAGCTGTTGGCGACTTGGATGATGAAGGCAGAAGAGGTGATCGTGGTCTTCGTATGGAAATAGTAGCAATTACCGGTGCCACTAGCGGCCGGCAGGGTCACGGTCATGCCGGAGGCGCGATCCACAGTCAGCAGCCGATTGGCATGTTCGGCAGCGGTAATCGTCGTGGTCGCGGTGGTCAGCGGGAACGGCGCAGGGCCAGTGTCTGTTGAAAGCTTGGAAACGAAAGCCATTGTCTGCGCACTCCTTACAGGCTGCCGAGCGGCAGGGCGAACACCGTCACCGTGCCGGTTACCGTGATGGTCGCATCCGCCGTGCAGGCGCCCAGAAAGTTGAGGAACAGCGGGTTGCTGGTGGTGCTGTTCATGATCGAAATCGGGCTGACCTGAGCAAAGGTGTTGCGGGTGATCGCGCCAGACGCGCTGCCGCCCGTGGCCGCGAACTGGGTCACGATGTTCTGCCCGGCCGGCGTCAAGGTGACCACCGAGCCAAGGGCCGCCGTGGCGGTGCCCATGCCCACGGTCAGGGTGCTGACGGTGTTCGAGCTGAACCCGGTCAGCTGAACGAACAGATCCAGCTGCGCGCCCAGGATCAGCAGGTTTTGCAGCGGCAGCAGATCGACGCTGCCAGTCGTGTCGCGCAGCCGGAGCGCGCCAAAGTCGTTGGCTGCCAGCACGCTGACAACCTCGTTGTCGATGCTGGCGGTGAATGCGACCACCGGCACATGGGAAGCGGCAGTTGAGATTGTCACGGGCTATAGCTCCTCAATTAGAAAGGTCGTGGTGGTGGATGCCGGCAGCGTCGCCCCGTCAGCACTGTTGGGGTTGGCAATCAAACGCATCGCGCCGCCGCCGGCATTGCCCGCGCGAATAGCCACCGTTCGGGCGCCGGAACTCACATTCGAGAACAGCCCGCACAGTTCGAGGTTGAAGAAATCCCCCGCCATCGTGGCGAGGTTCGGCATGAAGGGCCGCACGATCCGACCAGCGCTGGTTCCGCCGATCTCCAGATCGAAATAGGCCGGCAGGTTCGTAGCGCTGGCATGGACCCGAATGCCCATGGTGACCTTGATCAGCATTGGGCCGTCGCTAATCTTGGTGAACGCCTGGCTCAGGAGCGTCAGCGGCTCCGCGCCATTGACCTCGGTTCGGGCCGTAACAGCGAACACCTGCGGTCTGGGCCGCTCCAGGTGCGTGCGCCAGTTGGTGCCGTCGAAGATTGACTCGAAGAGCTGCCCGGCTGCAATGGCGCCGTCCGGTAGCGCATTGCCATACGTGTCGCGTATTGAGGTGGCGCCGATGCCGCTCCAGTTGAGCGTGCTAGCGCCGCTATTGGCATTGACCGCCGCCATGATCGCGCGCTGGCCCTTCTCCAGGCCAAGCGCCGCTGGCGTCGGATTGCCCACATAGGCATTTGCAGCGCCAGTGTCGGTCGTAAACCAGTATTGCCCGCTGGCGATGAAGCGGTTCAGAAAGTTGAGGATGCCGACGCTGACCGTCAGCGCCTCGGACGACATGCTGCCCGAGAAGAAATTGAAGGTCAGCGTCGTGTTGGCGCCGCCGAAGCTGCTGGCGGTGATGATGCCGTAGATTTCGCCCGTGACCGCGCCCACAACCCGCACGGCACGCCCGGTGCGATGGGTGCCTGTGATATCGCCTGCCACAGTAACGCTGGTTGAGCTGGCAAAGGTGTAGGTATGCCCGTAGTTGAAAAACTCGGCATCCTCGAACGCCGCGCGAACCTGCGCCATGAGTTCCCGCGCGGAATTGTTGACCGTGCCGGCGAGCTGGCCCTCGTCGAAGTTCACGCCGGTCGCCGCATTGCTGTTGCTGGCGGCCGTGGTCGACCAACCCGAGAGCGCCATTAGCTGCCAACCCGCGTAAGTTGTGATCCGAGGGAAAATCGGCCATAATCAGGCATGCTTGATGCGCTGATCCTCGCGGCCGTAGCCGCTCTGGCCGCCGTGTGGTTCTGCGCGGACATCATTGAATGGCTCCTTCAAGCCCTGCGGCCGCGAAGCCCTGGCCAAGAATTCCGATCGCCAGACGAGGATTGACTCCGAGCTGCTTTAGCTCCTTCAGCCGCGCCATGCCCTCCGGCGAGGTCACGATCTCCGCCAGCTGGCCCGCTCGCTTGCTGAGCGCTCGCTCGGTGAACCAGCTCTCGACCTCCTTGCGCGACAGCATGCCGAGCGCCCGCGACACCCATGGCCGGGCGGACTCCCGCTCGGCGCGCATCAGCTCCTGATTCCAGGCCGTGTCGCTGCCGAGCGGCTTGACCCGCCCTGCCGCAGCCAGAACCTCGCTCAGGTCCGCTACCGCCTTGAACTGCTCAGGCTTGAGCGTCGCCTCCAGAATGCGGCGCTGCTTGGGATCGCCCATCAAGGCTTGCCGCCATTTGGCGCCCTGGTTGACCGGCGCGCCACCGCTCTCCAGCGTCTCCTTGCCGGCCTGGAGCCACTTGTCCTCAAGCCAGGCCCGGCGAATCGCGTTGGCGGCATCCGGGTTGGCCTTCTCGATCTGCGCCATGGCCCGGCCGGCGTCGTTCGGCCCGATATTGCCGGGCGAGAACAGCTTGCCAGCGGCGAGGCGGAGCTGGCTGTCAGGCAGCTCGGCAATCACGCCAGCCACGCCCTCGCGGACCCGGTCCACGCCCGGCGACAGATCCGAGAAGATCGCCCGCGCGGCTTGGTAGTCGGGCGAGGCGCGGTCCATGGCCTGCACCAGCTGGTTCTTGACGTCGACCAGCTCGCGCTTGGCGGTGCGCCCAAGGCCGCTTTCCCGTGCTCCCTCGATCATGTCGTCCAGCGCCAGCTTGGCCTGGTGCAGACCGATTAGCCGGGCGTCTGGCGCATCGCCATCGAACAGCAGCTCGCGCGCCTTCTGCAGAGACGCGGCGATCGGCCCCTTGGCCGTCTTGAGCTTCTGGTCGATCGTGCCGATCACCTGCGTGACATTGACCGGCTTGGCGGTCTCAAACGCCCGCTTGTACAGCGGCGACGCCTGCGCGGCTCGGTTGGCGGCAACGTCGTTCATCGCCGTCTTGCCCGCCGCGCGCGTCAGCTCGGCCGCAGCCTCTGGCGAATCCACCTCAGAAATGCCGCGCAACGTCCGCTCGACCGCTGGCGCAATCTGCGTGTCCGCGCGCTTGCGGTAGAAATCCCCCATCGTGTCGGCGGTATCGGTCAGGTTGCCGAGCATCTTCTGCTGCGCCTTCAGGCTCGGCAGATTGGTCGCCTCTGCTGGCGTCAGCTGCACGCCCGCAGCTTGCGCCTTGGCCATCAGCTCGGCCGTGGCTTCGGGATTCAGCTTGCCTAGGTCTCGCGCCGCGCGCCGGCTGGCGAGCGCTGTGACGCCCTGTGTCAGCCCCTGGCCCAGCAGCCCGAACGGAATGCCCATGGCACCGCCAGCAACCGCGCCTGGAACCCTCTCTTGCGGCGCGCCATCGGCATTGCCGAAGCCTGCGATCATGCCCTCGATGCCGCCGCCCAGCGCTGCCCGCCCGTACTTGGCGGCCGTCGTGGCGCCCTTGGCGACGAACTTGGCGCCAGCCACGCCCGGCCCTAGCACCGCGCCTGGAATGGCGCCGGCCGCATAGGGCAGCAGCCCCGCGTTCTCTTGCCGCCCACGAACATCGGCAATCGCCTGATCGTAGGTCTCAGGCTCGCCCGGCAGCACGCCGCCAAGCGCAGTGTCGAGCTTGCCATAGCCTGCCCGCAGCCCCGCTTCGGCTTCGTCGCCATACCCCATGGTCGCGAAGTCGATGAAACCCTGCGCGGCAGCCTCGCCAAACGGCACCTCGCGCTGGGCGGGCGCAGCCGCCGGCTCAGGCGCGCCCAGCAGCATGCGGCTGTACTTGCCCGGCTCCGCCTCAGGCGGGCTCGCCGGCGCGCCTAGGAGAAGATCGCTGTACTTGCCCACCTACAGCCCCAGCTCTCGCTTAAGCGCCTGAGCGGCCTGCTGCTCGGCAACTTCCGGCGCGATGCCCTGGCGGATCAGCGTCTGCTCGATCTCATCGCCGCGCTTGTCGATCTCCTTGGGCATGTCTTCGAGCGTGATGCCGGCGAAGTTGGCACCTGCATCCAGACCACGCGCCTTGATCAGGGCCATGCGGGCATAGGCGAGCTTGGTCATGTTGATAGCGTTATCGAGGTTGGACTTGAACACGGTCGGCCCATCGCCACCGAACATGCCGTCACCGGGGTCTGGCAAGGCGCCCCGGATACGCTTGGCCTCATCAACCCCCATGGCGGCGCCGGTGGCTTCCTTGATCGCCTTGTTGACGTTATCGAGCGAGGTTTGCCGCCACGTCGAGAAATCGACCAAGCTTTTCTGGTCGGCTGGATCAAGCCCGCTGACCCGATCCTTTATGTCCTTCCAAGCCATGCCGGCCCGCGTGCCGATCTGGTTATATTCCGGCTTCCATTGCTGCTGGATGTTGCCAAGCCGCTGCATGGCGGCAGTGGCATCCAGCATCTGGCCCTCGACCTCGCCGCTGGTCTTGGTGGTCAGGCTGCCCGCGCCTGGCCCCTGCACGAATTCCATGGTGCCATCGGGATTGGTGCGGATGTTCATTCCAGACTTGGGCGGGACCATTTGGCCAAGCGCCGATTGCTCGTCCAGATACCGGATCGAGCCATCCGGCATCACGACTTCCTTAAGCTCTAGATTGCCCTTGCGGCCCGCTTCGGCCTTAGCCAGCTGCAGCCGCTGTGCATCCAGCCCATAGCTTCGATCGGCATTCGCCTGCGCTTGCCGCGCCGCTGCCTCCTGCATCGCCAGCTGCGCCTGCTGGGCCTGGCTGAGCGGCGCTTGCGACTCCGCGACCACGCTGGGCGCCACGCCGAATAGCGCCGCCAGGTTCGGATCCTTCTGCGCCAACATCGCCTGGTACGCCTGCCGGGCCTGCGCTTGCGATTGCGCCATGGCGTTCTGCTGCTGCGCCTGCTCAAGCTGCATCTGCTGCAGCTCGGCTTCGCGCTGCTCCTTGCGGCCCGACATGATGTCGCTGACCGCCTGCCGGTAGCCGTGAAGCCCTTGCGCGATGCCGCCGGCCAGGCGCTCGTTGAAGCTGCCTTGCGACGAGCCGCTAGCGGCTAGCAGGCCCAGCCCGAGCGACAGGCGGCCCTGCTGGTCGGCCTGCTGCTGCTCTTCGGGCGCCAAGCCCTTCATCTGTTGGAACAGGCGGAAGTCCATGGGGCGCTACCAGTAGCCGTTGACCCAAGAGCGCGGCCCTTGGGTTTGCTGCGCTTGCGGTGGCTGCTGCTGCCCCTGCCAGTACTGGCCGAGCTGGTAGCCGCCCAAGCCGCCCATGAGCGCGTTGCCGATTGCCCCGCCAGTGCCGGTGCCGCCCCCGCTCGGCACGTAAGGCGAGCCCCCGAGCGCGCTGTAGGCCTGGAGCGCCCGTTGCATCGGCTCGTTCCATGCGCCCATGCGCGCGTTGATTTCCTGCTGCTGCTGGTTCTGGCTGAGCGCCCCGGCTTGGAACTGCCGGTCATAGGGCATGTAGGCAGCGCCCATGACGCCAGGGATCTGCCCCAGCGCCCCCATCTGCCGGTTCCGCTCATCGCCGTAGTTCTGGTAGCCGATCCTCGCTGACGCATCGGCCATGGCGTTGCCCAGGCCCTCTTGCGCTTGGCGCATCATGTTGACGCCAGCGCTGCTGTTGAGGTTGCCGGTGCCCGCCAGCCGCCCGAGGATGCCCGGCATGGTGGTCTGCTGGTACGCCTGGGTGATCGGCCGGAACGCCGCTTGGACCGCGTCCGACGTGAACGGATTGTCCAGGAACTCGCCTTGGAGCGTCTGCTGCAGCTGCTGGTTGCCGGCCTGCGCCAAGGGCTGGACGTTCCGCCCCACCGCCGACATGCCGTTCAGAGCCTGGATCTGGCCGGGCAGCATGTTGGCGACGCGATCGCCCTGGAACCCGCCGCGATACAGCCCCTGCTCGATCAGCTTCGCCGCGGCCGTGGTCGGCTGCCGAAGCGGCCCCCAGGGCTTCAGTGTGCCCCCGCTGCCGCCGCCGCTGAGCGCAGCGCCGCCAGCGCCGATCGCCGCCGCGCCTAGTGAGATCCAAGGCATGCGAGCAGCTCCTTGTGATGATTGCGGCGGTCGCGAAAAATGCCGTCGTGATGGCTAGGCCGGCGCCAGACCGTGCGCGCCATGGCCCATTGATCGGCGACCAGACCGAGGTAATCGCAGATCTGCGCCGCCACCGCGAAGGGCTGCTCGATCAGCAGGTCGAACGGCACTTCCAAGGCACCCCGGAACCGCTCGCGCAGGCGTTTGGTGGCATCCACGCAATGCCGCGTCAGGATGCCGGCATCCAGGTCCAGCCCGCCATCCTCGCGCGCGGCGGTAACGCAGCTGGCCGCCTGATCGGCCGCCTCGCGAGTCATGAGGATCGCGCGATTGTTGTACTGCAGCGGCAGCTCGAAGCAGCGCGGCGCCACCACCTTGACCGCCGAGCCAATTGCGCGCGGCAGCCAGTCGGCCGGCGGGTTGCTGATCGTGATGCTGGCTTCCCAGCCGTTGCCGACTTGATCCCCGTCGCAGAAGATCGGCACTTCCGCAGCCGCCAGCATGCCCATCATGGCGCTGGTGCCGCAGCGGCCAAGGCCTACGACGGGGATCATGACCGCGCCTCGAACATCCAGTAGAACTTGCGATCAACGCTGGCGTTGCTGCTATGCCGAAGGGTGAACTGGTTGTTGTCGATATCCTCTGTTGGCACATGCGGCCCGGCGATCGTCACCGCGTCGCTGCTCTCGGGCGAGAGGTAGATCCGCCCGCCCGGATGCACGCCAGCGGCGGAAACCGTGGTGCTGGTGGCGCCTGCGGTCAGGGTGACCACGCCGTTGACGGTGGGCCGGAAATCACGCTCCAGCCCAACCAGCAGCTGGCGCGCCCAGCGCACCACGTTGCTCTCGCTGGTCAGGACCTGGTACCTCATCGCGGGAACACCTGTTCGGCGCCGCAGTTGTAGCAATGCACCGCGTTAGGCGTGGCGTAGAGGATTCTCGACGTGCAATAGCACTGCCAGATAGCTGCGTTTTCAGGCGGGCTGCATGGGCCGTCGAACAGGCCTTTGATCGATCCACAACTTGGGCATTCAAGCCAAACAGTGCCGGCTGGGGCTGCCGCAACCCATTTATGCTTGCAAGTGATGCAATGTGCCGTGCCTGACAATTGCGGATCATTGTCTTCATTATTCTGGAACAGGCTGATTACATTACTCATGCCGCCAGCGGCGTTCCGGCGCCATCAAGCAGGATCTGGCCGTCGCCATCCAGCAGGAACGCCGAGGCTGGCGGCTCCACGCGGAACCCTGGGTTGGCGTAGTGCGAGGGCTGCGCGCTGACCTCCAGCCCCTGCGCCTCGGTCCATTCCGTGCCGGCCGGGATCGTCAGCTTGAACGCGACATAGCGCCCGATCACGTCCAGCACCATGCGTCCGTTGTCGTACAGCCCGCCCGAGATGCTGTCAGCCGGGGTGTCCACCTGGCGATCCCGCAGCCGCGCCGCCACCGCGCAGACTGGCGCGTCGGTCAGCGGGATCACGCTATCGATGTGCGTCCGGCGGTTCTCGAACGGCTGGGTTTCCTGCGTCTCAACCACCGCCTCAAGCGTATCACCAGCGAAGATCGCGAGCTTGTGGCTGGTGTCGAACGCCGCCAGGGTCGGGATCTTGCTGCCGCGCCAGATCGGATCATCGAGCGAGCCAGGCACGTCCTCCAGCGTCGCATAGACGGTGTCCAGATCCTCCAGCGTCCAGCCTGGCGACAAGGCGCGGGCGAACTCCTCGACCTCGATGCCATCGGTCAGCGCCCATTCGCGCGACTCAGTGTTGAAGATGAACATGAGGTCTGGCTGGCCACCTGAGCTGTCATTGCTCGGGAAGGCCCAATAGATCAGCTTCCGCGTCGGGTGCGCGACGCTGACGATCCGCTCCAAATTCGACTGATCGACCAATTCCAGGAACGTCTGGTCCACTGTGCCAGAGCCGATCGGGTTCGATGAAGCGCCGTCGAATGCATAGAACCCGTCTTCGCCGACATAGTAGGCAATGCCGCCTGCTTGGCAGATCGAACGCGGCGCAGACGTGCCTCGAACGCCTTCCAGCTCATCGGTGCTGAACACCTCGCCTACGCCGGTAAAGATCAGCCGGGTCACGCCGCGCTGCTGCCAGACTGCCCCGTCTGCCGCCGCAAGCCCGCCCAGGATGCCGGTCACATGGCCGAAATTGGGGTTGAGATCGACGAAGCCGGACAGCACCGCCGTGGCCGCATCCGTGGTCGGATCTGGCCAGTTGGTCGGATCGGTCGAATCCGGCCACCACAGCCGATAGGGCTGCGTGCCAAAGCCATAGGTGCCGTCAATGATATTGGCCGCGATCGGGAACCCGCGCACGTTGGCGAGGTACTTGGCGCGCGGCGCGCTGGCCGACAGGTCCGACCACGCCGCCGGCGGGGTTTGCAGGTCCCAAACCTGGATTGGATCGTCGTAGTTGGTCGCCAGCAGCAGCTGCTCGACCTGGGTGAAGCTCCAGATGTTGTCGAGCGTCGTGGCGTAGCCGCCCAGCTGCGACACGTCCGCCCAGACCGCCGAGACGCCGCTCAGCTGGTACAGCGCTGCCTCATCGCCCGCGAAGCCCTGCACATCGCCATTCGCGTCCAGGACGTACACGACGCCCCGGCAGCGGGCCGCCAGGGCATTGCTGAGCGCGGAGAGCTGGCGAACCGGCGCATAGCCAGGCCCGAGGATTGGTACCACGTTCTTGACCACGCGCGCGCCCGTGCTGAGCGGCGGGAGGTCTGGGGTCCAAGGCCCGAACCTAACCGTTGGCATCACGTATGCGCCACTTGCTCGTGCGTGCTTAGAACGAAATCCAGCCCGCGCGCCTTGGCGACTTCCAGCCCGCCAATCAGGATGTGTGACGATTGGTTATCGCTGTTATCAGGGCAAAAGACCGTCAAAAGCTGACCATCGGCAATGGCAGTAAATGCAAGCGCTTTAAGGCTCCCGTTTGCCAAGAACTGGCCAAGCAAGCCAAGCGCATCACCCAACGCTGGATCTTGCACGAACAGGGGCTCGACGTTTGAGTCGGCGCTTTCGACTAAGCGAAGCCTTGGCCGGACACGCCCGATGCGGCAATGTTGGTTCATGACCACCCGCTCCCGACCGCGTAGAACGGCCGCGCGCGCTTGCGCACCGCGCCATGCCGCTGGCTCACGTCGTCGCGCTTGGCGGCAGCCAGGGCCTGGGCGAACTTGGCCTCGCAGACCGGCAGCCGCTCGGGCTCCTGGAGCTTGTAGCGGAGGTGGCAGAGCGCGCCGTAGAGGTAGACGCCTGGATGGTTCCAGAGCAGGTAGTTGAACGCCGTGTCGGAGGTCAGCTCCCAGCTCTTCTGATAGATCAGCGTGGCTGAATATGTCTGATCCGGGGTGGGCGCCACCATGATCACCGGCAGCGCCGTGGCGCCATTGCCAGCCAGCGCGAAGTAGCAGGGCGTGCCCGTCGTATCGACCGCCAGCACTTCCAGCAGCCGCTCCAGGGTCACCAGCTCCATCGGCAGGTGATCCGCGATGTAGAGCCCGGTGACGCCACGAAAGCCGCTCGGTACCGCCACGCTGCCGGAGTTGATCGTCAGGGCTGCGGTCGCCTCGCCTTGCAGCAGCTTGGCGTCCGCGCTGATATCCGCCTCGCACAGCGCAATTGCGGTGTTGACCACGTCGTCATTGACGGCGGGATCAGACAGCCACGTCTTGAGGCTGGCCCGCAAAGCGGCGCGGTCGGCGAATGCGACCATTTAGGCGATGTGCTCCGACGTGCAGCGGAGCCAGCGGTAATCAGGGTCGTTCAGCAGCCGGATCACGCCGGCCTCATGGTTCTGGTTGAGCACGTCCACGCCGTGCTTTCGCTTCCACTCCAGAACGACCCAAAGCGGAATGCTGGCCAGCTTGCGCATGCCCGCGACTTCCCGACGATGCTCCTTCTGGCGCTCCTTGTTGGCCTCGATGATCGGCTGGCAGTTCTGCCACTGGCGGAACACCAGCCGGTTCTCAGCGTCATCTTTTTGGATATCGACCCGCAGCGGTGATGCGGTATTGAACGGCGCCCAGCTCAATGCTTCTTCTCCGGGTAAGGCCGGATCACGATCGTGGCGCTGCCGGACGTGTACGCGGAGAAGCCCGCATGCACGTCCCAGGAGCCTGGCAGATAGCCGATCACGATCCCCGGCGCGGTGATGGAGTAGGCGACGCCAGTGCTTGGATCGAGCAGGTCACGATAGGTCGAGCCGCCGGACTCGGTCGCCTGGACCTTGATGGTCCCTGAGAACGTGCCGGTGATGTCGACCAGGAAACGCTCTTCGCCACGCAGCTGGAGATCGTCGCCAAACGCCGCGCTTGACAGCGTGTTGGAAACCTCGAACCGACTATCTGCCATGTGCCCTAGACCTTGCGGATCGTCACGGCGATCGTGGTGCGCACGGTATTGCTGCCCGCACCATCCGAGGCGATCGCGATGACATCGCCAGGCTTGACGTAGCTGGTCTGCCGGTTGGTCGAGACGCCGAAGGTGCTGCCGGCAGCCGAGCCGGTGAACGCGAGCGTGAGGGCAAGATGACTTTGCGCCGTGCCGTTGATCGACAAGGTGAGCGCATTGTCTGCCGTGCCGATCGCGCCCGCGATAGCCGCGCGGTGGGAGCTGATCCACCCGCGGCAGCTCACCGGGATGTAGACCGTCTGGGCCGAACTGCTGTCGGTCATATCGACCGTCAGAGTCTCTTCTGCAAACTGAGGGCCAGGCATTGCTCTATCCTTTCCTCAGTTCCTAAGAGGTCTTCAGATCGTAGACCGCCGCGCAAGCCTTCTCTTGCCGGACCTCAAGGGTCCACTCGACGCCGACATCCGAGCTGACGTTCAGGCGCGACGGCGGCAGCGGGACCTCCTTCATCGGGTCCAGCTCGGCGATGCGGATCATGTCGAGCTGAAGCGCGAACAGGTCGCGGCCGCGCTGGAACCGGTTCGGCAGGATCTTGAGCTTCGGACCAAGACCGGAGCCGTAGACGTCGATGCTGCCCATCACGATCAGCGGGTCGTTTTCGTTGACCACCTGCTGGTTCTGGACCACGCCGCCGAAGCTGTTCATCAGCCGCTTGGCGAAGCTGCCGGTGAACGCATGGTCCGGCATGCCGCCCTGGTCCCAAGCCAGCTGCATGACATCCTCAAACACAGCCTCGGTCAGGTCGCGCTGCGTGCCATCGGTACGGGCAGCACCACTGCCAGCGCCGGAGCCGCCAGATCCGGCCGAGACGTTGGTGGAAATCCAGGTCGGCAGGCCGGCGGTCTTGCGCGCGGTCGATTCGTTGGAATTGACCTTCGCCTGGTTGCCGAACGCGGTCGCTTCCTGGTGCCGCTGGATCTCGACCATGGCCTTGGCGACCTGATATTCCAGCGTATTCTCGATCGCGTAGGTGGCGATCGCTTGCTGCGTGCTGGAGACGACGGCAGCCTGCTCGTTGATCTGGCAGATGTTGGAGGGCCGGGCCGGCGTGGTCGCGGCGACGTAATTGGGGTTGTCGCCCTCAAGCCGCTGGTTCGAGGTGCTTGCGGCATTGAGCGTGTCGGTCAGCCACTGATGCTCGACGCCGGTCGCCGTGGTGAAGTAGCCGTTGGCGCGGCAGAGGCTGAACAGCGGCATGTCGGTCGGATCAATCAGGGTGATCAGGTCCGACACGTCGAGCTTGGCAGTGTTCGAAAGGTCGTAGGTGCTCGTCAGATTGCTAGGCTGGGCCATGGGTCCATTCCCAAAGGCGCAGCGAAGTCAGAGGCGCGTTAGCGATCCAGAGCTTTGACGGCCAGCTTGTATTCTGCTGCCGCCTTGATCCGGGATTGCATGCTGCCGCCAGCCTGAAGCTTCCGCTGCATTTGCTGTTTCAATGCAGCGACTGTCTCGGCACGGCGTTGCGCTGGCGTCTTGGCGGCCACCTTCGGCGCGACGGCCGGAGGCGCTTCACGGACCTTCTTGACCAGACCAGGCTTGACCTCTTGCGACTTGCTGTAGAGGTACGCCTGGTGCATCAACCGCAAGAACCGGCTATCGGCGATCGCGTCCACTTCCTGCTCTGTCAGGCCTTGGGCCATCCCGAAATCCCGCAGGCCGTCCATTTCCTTGCGCACCGCCGACTTGAGATCGGAATCACGCAGGCCCGGCTTCTTCAGCCGTTCGGCAACGTAGTCGTGGAACGTGGTCGCTTCCTTCTTGGCCCAATCCTCCAAGGCCTTGAAGCGCTCGCCTTCCTTGCGATCTTGCTCCTCTTTGACAAGCTTGCGGTGCTGCTCGATCGTCGAGCGGTGCTGCTCGTACAGGCGCTTTTGCTTCAGCGCCTCGATCTCGCCATGCTCTTCCGCGATCTTGCCCCAGTCAGGCTCCGAGAAGTCCACCAAAGCCAGAGCATCGTCGAGCCGTGCCCGTCGCTGCTCCAGTTCGCCCCGCTGGGATTCCTGCCATGCCTGAAAATCGGCCCGCTCTCTTGCGACTTCTTCTCGAAGAGCGGCGGCTTCCTGCCAACGCGACTCAGCGCCTAGCCCCTTCAGCGCGGCGTCGTAGACCTCGTCTGGGGAGAGCTGGTAGGTGCGGCCTCGCACCTCGAACGTCAGGCGTTCGGACTCTCCGGCAGGCTCGTCTTCGTCCGCCGTTGGCTCCTCGGCAGCAACGTCTTCGGCCTCGGACTGCCGGGCATCCGCCTGACGATCCTCGTCCCCGGTGGCATCCTCAGGCGCTTCTGTCTGAGGTGCGGCCGGCTCATCAGCTGGCGGCGCAGCTGGTTGCTCAGGCTGTTGGGCCGAGATGGCCGCAGCCTGCACCTGCTTGCGTGCGAGCAGCTGTGAAGCGATTTGCGACGCCAGATCGCCAGAGCGCCGATCAGCCACGATGCCCGCAGGCGGTGGCGATGCTGGCGCTTGGACTGGAGCAGGCGTCGCTATGTTCAAGTCGTCGTTCCGTTCTTGGCCTGGCCGCGCTTGGCCTCATAGCCACCAGCGCCGGCCCAGGACTTGAGCTTGGCCTTCAGCCGCCGGATGCCCTGCACGAGGCAATAGGCATCCTCGCGCAGCTGCTGATCCGACAGCTTGGAGTTCACGATTGCCTCGACCTGGTCGCGTTCGATCTCATCGAGCGCCGCCGCGAAAGCCGGGCTGCCCAAGAGCGCCCTCGCCTGCTCGCCACGCTCGATGATCTCACGCTCGATCAACTAGCAATGCTTGCCGGTATTGACCTTGGCGCCGCCGAACTTGGCGCCCTTGCCGACCAGCATACCCGACTTGTGCCCCTTCGGCGCGGCTGCCTTCTTGCCGGTGGGCTGCTTGCCCGTCGCGACCTTCGCACCCTTCATGGCATGCATCCCATGCAAAAATTATTAACACCAAGAAAGTATCATATTCCGCTTGACAGGCGCAACAAGATTAAGTCTTGCCACCGGAGCGTTATTCCTTCCGCTTTGCCAGCGCGCCCTTGAGCTTGCGCTCCTCCGCCCGGTCCGCCATGTCCTGCTCTCGGTGACGGTCGGCCTGCTGCATGTCCACGGCCTTGGTGCGCGCCGTGTCGTGGCGCTGCTCCTCATGCGACTGCCGGGCGCTGGCGATGTCCAGGATCTTGGTCTCGGCATCCACCTCGATCTTGTGGCGGGAAGTCTGGAGCTGCCCGGCCTTGATGCCCAGCTCGGCGGCGTCCTTCTGGCGCATGTGCTCCAGCTTGGCCCATTCCAGCGCCAGCTCCTGCTCCTTGGTCGCCGCCTCGACCTCGACCTTGCGCGCGTCGAAGTTGATCTTCTGGCCTTGCAGCTCCGTCTTCATGCGCTCGATCGCAACTAGAGGATCTTCCGGCGCTGGCGGCGGCTGCCATTCCTCGACCATGGGATCGGTCGCGAACTGGTCGATCTGCCGGAACCCGGCCAGCTCGGCCAGCTTGGCGAACCGATTGTAGATGTGCTGCGGCTTGACCCCGCCCATGGACAAGAGCTTGTCGTGCTCGACGCCCAGCGCCACCATATGCGCCAGCTGCTGGTCCTTGTTGCCGGTGCCGAGGCCGACATCCACGGTCATGTCCGAGCGCTCGCGCCATTCGCGCGGATCGACCTCGACCCACTGGCTGCGCAGCTTGCGCGCCATCGGCTCCGCGCCATGCTTGCGGAACAGCGCATGGATCTTCTGCATGATCGGCTTGAACGCGACCTCGGCGAAGGCCCGCGCGATCAGCAGCAGAGTCTCGTTCGCCGCGTCCCGCATGTCCGCCTGGCCGCGCCAAGTCTTGTTCAGCGCGTCGCTGTCCAGGCCCGACTGCAGACGGCTGATGCTGGTCTTCTCGGTCTCCTGGTCGAAGTACTCCAGCGCCTTCAGGTTGTCGTCGATCATCGGCGGCACGACCAGTGGCACGATCGCCTCGCCGCCTTGCTGGGGGCGCGTCGCTTTGACGATCGAGCCGGCAGGACCGGCGTCGAGCAGATCGTTCAGGGTGCTATCGCCGCAGCCATCCTCGTAGACAACCAGGCGCGGATTGTTGAGCAGCGTGACGTTGTTGACCAGCTGCCGCTTGAGCGTGGTCTTGATCTGCGCCAGCTGGACCACCTTCTCGACCATGCTGCGGCCCTGATGCCGGTGCGGCACGATGTAGGGCGTGGCCGCCACCAGGCCGACGAACTCGACCTCCTGCAGGCAATAGGGCCAGGACACAGAGTCCACCATGTCCCGCATGTGCGCGGCCCATTTGAGGATCTGGCCATCGCCATCGCAATGCGCGCACAGCAGCTCTGCCTCGCCATCGCCGTCCAGATCAGCGCGGACATAGATCTTGGCGTAGCTGACCCGCGACATGGCGCCTTGGCCGGCATCGCTGTCGGTCAGGGTCTGATTGTTCTGCCCGGCCAGGCGTCGCGCGATCGCCTCCGCCGTGCTGGCGGTGGACGTGTCATCCGCCGCCGGCATCGCCTCCACGCAATCCGGATCGATGCCCATGGCGACCAGATCGGAGCGCGTCTTAGGCTCTTTCCAGCCGCACAGCGGCGCATCGTCGAGCAGGATGCTGTTATGGCGATCGGCGACGATCACCGACTCGGCCGCCACGTTGATGATCCGCGGCCGACCGACCCGCTCGTTGGTCACGCGGATCTTGACGTCATGGACCAGCTGCATGGCCGGCTGGCCGGTCGCTGGATCGATCGCCGGCTCTTCCCGCTCGTCATGCGTCAGAATATCGACCTTCGGCTTCTTGCCGCGGCCGTCAGTCTGCTCGAGCTGCTCCAGCAAATTGACCAGCTCGTCATCGGTCAGGCCGCGATAGCGATCCGTGGTCCGCCGGTAGGTGTCCTGCCAGTCGATATCGACATAGCCGACCACCTGGACCAGCGCGTCATGCAGCAGGCTGTAGACCCACAGGAACCCGGAGTTCAGCTGCAACGCCGCGTGGTTGACGATGTCGGTTTCCTGCTCCGCCGCCTGCTCGTCCTCCTGGCCAACCGGCACGAAAGAGCAAATCCGCTCGGCGCCGAGTAGCGTCTTGATCAGGAACGGCATGGCCCAATCGACGACATCGCCAGGCGTGGTATCGACGACCTGGCTAAAGCCCTCCTGCTCGTCGCCATACAGCTCGGCGAAATAGCGATCGATCAGCTTCTGCCGCTTGCCGGATAGCTGGGACGAGCCAGCGGTATCGCTCAGCTCGCGGCTGATGATCCCTTCGAGATCTTCGACGGAGAGCTTCTGCGGCACCTACTCGCCTTTCTTGGGCTTCTTGGCTGGCGTGGTCTCGACCGGAACCGCAGCCGCTAGCGCCTCGACTGCCGCCAGACGCTCCAGATCGACCGCGCGCTTGACGGTCACGTCGTCCAGCTTCTCGTCGAACGCGGACACGCGCTTGGCCAGTCGGTCAACCCGCTCGCCGAAGTCAGCCTGAACCGCCTTCAGCTCCTCGATCTTGGCCTCCAGGGCCGCGAGATCGCCGATGGTCATGCCACTGCCTCCTGGACCTTGGGCGGGCGGCCAGGGCCGCGCCGCATATGCTGCACCGTGCGCACCTCGCGGCCGTCGCGATCGACCTGCACGGTGACCGGGCCGCTATCGTGCTCGTACAGCCGCTCTCGTAGCTCCCGCACCTCGTTGAGCAGGGCCGCCAGCTCATCGCGCAAGATGTTCTCGCCCTCCAGCCCGAGCGCGGCGCGGACTTCGGCCATCTGATTGACGAGGATGCGGACGTCGAGTTGCATGCTCATGTTGACTGAGCCTCAAAATTGTTTCACGGGAAGCAATTTACACTTTGCGCTTGACAAAGGCAAATGAAACTCAACCGGCTTTGATGCGCAGGCCGGATTGGCCCCAGAAGTCGGCGTTGCGCGCGGTCATCTGCGGCAGCGCCCTACCCAGCAGCGAAAGCGCGTCCACCTGATCGTCATTGCGGCCGCTTGGGAACGTCAGCAGCTCGTCAATCAGCGTCACTGCCCATGACGCATGGCGCGGGAAGTGCAGCTTGCCTTGCGCCATGAAGCCCCGAATCGACTGCGCGCGGGTTGGCTTGTCCGCCATGCTCGGCAGCTGGACGCGGTGGAAGAACTGCCGCCGATCACGTTGCTCGCGGTCGATCAGTGGGCCGACTGACTTGGCGATCACGCCGCCCTCTTCAAACCAAGTCACGGTCTTATGCGCCAGCGCCATGTCAGCCAGCCTGGCCACCCATTCGTCGCTAGGGGTCTGCCCACGCCACCAATCGACCAGATACATGTCGCCTGCCTGATCGACGCCTGCCACCAGATGCACCGTGTAATCACCACCATCGGCGGTCACCGCATAGTCGCTGGCGCCGTAGCGGTTCAGCTTGGCCGGCAGCTCGTCGTAATACTGGATCCAGCCACGCTCGAAGAACGCGCCTTCCTCGGGCGCCGGGCGTTGCTGGAACAGGCTGGCCCAATTGCGCGGGCCTTGGCTGATCTTCTCCTGCTCCAGCCGGCCAGGCTCCCAATACTCCGGCCACAGCGGCTCGCCCGGCTTGCGGCCAAGCGGGTCATCTGCGCGCTCGGCGATGGCCTGGAGACTGATCACGCGCCAGACCTCGCCATCGCGCGAGGTGATCATGCCGGACTCGCCAGCGTAGCCCTCGGGCAGGATGCGCCCGGCAAGATCATCCTCGTGCCAGCGGGTCATTATGACCACCAGCGCACCGCCCGGCTTGAGCCTGGTGCGCACGTCGCTGGTGTAGGCTTCCCAGGTCTTGTTGCGGATCGTGATGCTGTCCGCATCCTCACGGCCACGTAGCGGATCGTCTATGCAAATCAGATCGCCGCGCCGGCCAGTGATCGCCCCCGTCATGCCGACTGCGTAGTACTCACTGCCGTTGGTCACGCGCCAGCTATCAATCGCCCTTTGGCCAGGATCGAGCTGGCAGTCCCATACACGCTCCCATGCCGGCGTTTCGACCAGCCTACGCACGCGACGGCCGAAGCTCTCGGCAAGCGTCGCTGCATAGGAGGCTGCAATCACGCTGCGACCTGGCCAGCGTCCCAGGTAGTAGGCTGGCAGATACACGCTCGCAAACGTGCTCTTGGCGGCGCCTGGCGGCATGAACATCATGAGCCGGTGACAGCGGCCTTCGACCACATCCTCCAGCGCATCGAGCATCAGCCGGTGGTGACGATCGGGCGGCGGCAGCTTCAGATACTCGATGAAGCCGGCCATGCTGCGGCGCGCCGCGCGCCGGGCCAGCAGCTCGCGCGCGGCCTGAGCGGGCGTGATGCCCTTAATGATGGGTTGCGGGCTGGTCAGCTTGGGCGACCCGCGCTAGATCGGAATCGGTAAGTTCAGCCGGGTCCTTGACCTCGCGGATGATAGCTTTCATCTCGATGCGAGAGAGCTTGGCGTAGAAAAATTCCATCAAGATCTCAGCCGCTCTCAACTTGATCGGATCGTATTCATGTGTGCCAGCCATAACACCTATGATGTAGTCTTTGGGATCGGTGCCAGCTTGCTTGAGCTTTTCTATCTGAGCTTCAGTAGCAAGCGTGACTTTATTTCGTGACCCCTTCCTGCTCGGCACAGAAACCCCACAGATTGATCATAACGGCATGATATTACAGAAACCGCTTGACAAACGCAAGAACATTGCGCCGGCAGCGGGTTAGGCGCGGGAATGTTGCGTTATCCATCCTTCAGCCGGCGCCTCATTGCCCCATGAGCCGATCGGCCGGGGCGCTGCTGGCGTGGTTGTGTTCAACTCAAAGATCATGCGCTCGAACTGCGCCGAGCGTGCCAGCGCCTTGTTTCGGATCGCATCCAGCACATAGATCCGGTCGTTGCATCGATCGGCGAGCGCGTCGGCGTAGTCGGCCAGACGGCGGAGCTTGGCGAGGCGGTCTGCGGTCATGTGCCGGATCCCCAAGGTGGCAAATCATCGGGACTGATCACAAAAGCATCATCGCTAGGGTGGACGGCCTTAAGCGCCGCCATGCAGCTATCGTGGAAGCTCGGCAGCTTTGGCGGCTCGGTCAGGCCCTGCTTGCGCCATTTCAGCTCGTAACTGGCTTGCTCCAGCTGCCCGTACAGCGAGTCCAAAGCGCCGCGCAGGGCATAGAACTTCTTCTCAGCCTTTTTGATCTGAGCTTCAAGCTTGGCAACCTGTTCGGTCAGCTCTTGCGCGCGGTCGGTGGTCATTACTTGCATTCGATGACCACACTCGCCTTTGTGCTCATGTTGATGATCTCGAATCCCCTGATGCCTGGGTCATAAGCATCCTCGACCATAAGATTGCCTTTTGCATCGAATGCCCTGATGACGACCTTATCGGTGATTCCGTCCAGAAACAGCTTGGCGGACGGCAGCGTCCTCTCCTCGCGCTCCCTGCCCGCGGCGGACACGCTTGGGCAAAGGTCCCTCGCCTCAAACTCCGAACACCAATCCCCATGATAAGTGCGCGGCCAGCCTTTGCCGGCAACCGGCGCATGGCGTCGGCATTCGGAGCACTCGTCTTGCCAAGTGCCTCTCTTGAGGGAGTCTTTGTGCTCGTCAAGCGTCTTGTCGAGCAAGTGCAGGTATTGCCAATGCCGGCAGTGCTCGCAGGTCATGCCTTGCATTCAATGCGCCCCTTGCGCTTGGGTGATAGAGCCCGCTTGGAAAGTCCGCGATCATCGCTGTACGGAAATAGCCCTGACCCCTTGAGGCTTTTCTTGAGCCTGCGGTGATGCGCCTTCCTGGCAAACTTTGACGTGGCATGACGCCGATAGCTCACTGAGGTCACTCCTGCGGTCCCTCCTCCCGCTCAATAAAATCAAGAATGGCCTGAATTTGCTGCCTAAACAAATGGACCCGCTGGACAGGACCTTTGCCTCTAATCGACGTTACCAAAACCTCTCCAGGACCCGGCATAACAACGTGAATTGCGCCGCCCCCTTCGCTGGAGGGGTATTCGAACATTACCGTGTTCTTGAATGGCTCAACCATCACGCCCCTTCCCCCGGCTCGATC
>JACCEA011130024.1_pt1 | contig 19802 bp, 44 predicted proteins | sample 7449851 | NCBI WGS metagenome assembly JACCEA01 (sample SAMN15323453, study PRJNA562643) | freshwater metagenome | isolation source: river surface water | place: USA:Blue River Watershed | collected 2017-08-18
ACTAGCTTGCCTGGCTTGTTCAAAGGTGAGATCTATGGTGTTCGTAAAAGTGATTTGGCTTGGGTTAAGGCTCAAAAGAATTGGGTTAACCTTGAAGCTCATATCGAGAAGGTTCTTAATGGGCAAAACAATACCAAACTGATGAACAGTGTGGTCAAGGCTCGTATTGAGGATCATAACTTGTTTGATATGCCTGCGGCAGTGGTTGAACTCATTAATGCTAACAGCCCCTATGCTAAACTGCTTTTGGAGTTTAAAGGTGTTGACACATTCAAGGGTAATCAGTATAATCTTAGTAGCCTGTTCGTTAAGTTTGCTCCTAAGGCTAATCTTAGCCCAGAAGCACTTATCAACAAGTATAACAAAGAATTTGAAACAGTGGCGCTTCGTTATCCGCTACTGAGACAAATTAGTTCCTACCGCACCAATGCAAGCGATATTGCAGAATACGTTAATTTGATTGACGCAAAGAAAGGCATCTAAAATGAGTTATCCGTTTATTATTCAAGGCTCAAATGTTACAGTGGTTATTGATGGCAAGCCACATACTATTGCCAAAACACATATTACCTATTCTAAGGTAGTTGATGCTATCAAAGCTGGCGACTGGGATGCTGTCAAGCAGATCATTGATCCGGTTAAGGTTGTGCTTAACTATGGTGCTGGCAATGTCAGTATCCAGGGTAGTCAACTGTTCTGGAAGGGTGAGCCCTTCGCAGGTGCATTGGCCACTCGTATGATTGCTATGTTGGAAGAAGGTTTTGATATTAAGCCTATGGTAGCTTTTATGGAAAATCTTATGCGTAATCCTAGCAAGAGAGCAGTTGATGAGCTGTATGGCTTTTTGGAAAAGAACAACCTGCCGCTTACTCCAGACGGCCACTTCCTTGCCTACAAGAAAGTGCGTAACAACTTTTTAGACATTCACAGTGGTACAATGGACAATAGTCCAGGAACTATTGTTGAAATGGAACGTAACAAAGTCGATGACAACAAGGATCAAACCTGCTCCACTGGATTGCACTTCTGTGGTTTGAGCTACTTGCCTAACTTTGGTGGCAGTGACAGCCGTACAGTTATCGTTAAGATTAACCCTGCCGATGTTGTTAGTATCCCTAGCGACTACAACGGTGCTAAAGGTCGTGCTTGCCGCTACGAAGTTATTGGCGAAATGGGCGTTAAGGCAGAAGATGCTTTTGACAAGCCTGTGCAAGCCAATGCCAACGGTACCAAAACTGTTTATGCACCGCGTCCAGTAAAGGAAGGTAGCACTGAGTTCTATCGTGGTTATACTGATGGATGGACTGCTTCTGAGCATACTGGCAAGTATAATACCGACTATGACGAAGGCTATAACAAAGGTGCCACAGATGCCACTAACGGTATTGAACGCTACCGTTATGTTGAACCTAAGGCTACACCTAGCAACACTGCCTGGCCGTTTCCTAACAAAGGCTAATTGTGTATAAGATTGCACTTGTTGCTGTCTTAGTTTTGAGTGGTTGTGCTTCAACTGTACAACCTACTCAAAGCTATGGCAACGTAAATCCAATTCAAAAGGTCACAGTAGATTGTAGATTTGCTAGTCGTATGAGTCAGGATTTGCAATTTATCATAAACAATCCAGGCGAAGATCCAAAGAATTGGACGCAAACATTTAATACTATTTCTGGTAGCACTACCCATCAACAACGTATAGCATCAGCTAAGACAGTATTATGGAATATAAGAACGCAGTGTCAGGGCTATTGATAGCCCTATTTTCTTCTAGTGTATTTTCGGCAGAGTGCTATATTAGATCTGCGACTGTTAGTCAATCTGCTAAAGCAATCGAACGAATTGCAGACAAAGATAGACAAATCGTTCCTCACGCCAAAAATCAAAATAAATGTATTGTTACCTTTCGTGCTTACATTTCTGGCAAATGGTATTTGGCTCAAGGAGAGTCTATTGCTGACAGCTGGGGCAGTATTGATCAAGCCTGTGCCAAAGCAGAACAAAGTGGTCGAATGAACATTCTGGAACGTGTTTCCGGAAACAAACTGTCCGTTGATCAAGAAATGATGTGTACTGATAAGCCTTTGCCCAAAGACAACAAAACCGCAGTGAATGTAGGAGATATGCTTTGGGAAAGCGAAGTTCAACCACATCCAGTATATAAGGATAATTTTAGTTTTCGCGGTAGTCTTTGTAGGTGGTTTGTTGAAACAGCACCAACCAAAGGCTCTGTAGAAATGAGCCAGGGCATCATTTGTCGTAGACCTGATCAAACGGCTTGGAAAGTAGTTGACAAGTGGTAATGCTTGTCGTAAACTGTAATTGTTTTCACACACAGAAAGGTAAGAAAAATGAAAGTACCAATTGTTATTTCAGCTATGGTTATTTGTGCATTAGCATCTGGTTGTAGCAGTCTTAATAAGACTGAGAAGAAGTCAGAAATTCCTAGTCCAACACCGGCAGTGACCAAAGATCAAACTTTGGCGGCAGCTGGTAAAGTAGACAATCCATTGACTATCGATGTGCCTAGTTGGTACATCAAGGCTCCTGCTAGTACTGATGAGTATATGTTCGTTACTGGTACTGCTGTAAGTTCGGATTTGGCTATGAGTCGTGCAAAGGCCATGTTGGATGCTCAGAATCAATTGGCTTCTAAGATCAACGGTGTTATCAACAGCATTACTAGACAGAATCGTCGAGATAATCAAGGTACAGTAACCAATGATTACACCAGCGTGTTTATTCGCAAGCAAGTAATGGAAACTGCAATTACTGGACATCACTTAGAGGACAGCAAGATTCTCCCGGAGAATCGAGGATACAGAACCTTTGTATTGGTACGCTATCCTGTCGGTGATGCTAATCGATTGCTCAAAGAAAAGCAACAGCTTAATCAAGAGAAGCAAGACGACGAAGCAATTGATCGTGAGTTTAAAAAGGAAAAGACTTCTAGCAATGTAGAAGTCAAGCCTGTGAGTTCTGTAACACCCAATCAACCTCTAGCATCTGGCGGTGGTGTTACTGTTACTCCTGTGGCCAGCCTTGATCGTAGCAAAATGGTCACTAACACTATTAGTGATCAGTCAGTTAGGGATCGTGTTAACGAAGTTCTCAAAGATCCTAATGCTGTAGTATTGAACGCAACTGTACGATGACACTAGCAGAGTATTTTGAAAAGCATCGCCCAAAGCCTGTTTGGTTTTTGGGCGATCGAGTTTTTGGTCGCTGGAATAAGATTCCGTTTATTGGTACTGTAGGCAACGATAACATGATTTCTGAGTTAGAAGGGCCTCGCGTGACTGTTTTTCTAGATTTGCCAATTAAACATCAAGACAAGATTCACAACATCATTGTGGTCAAACAAAAAGATATTAAGCGTTTGAAAGTAATGGACGAATGACCCTTGAAGAGCTAATCAAAATCAAAGAAAGTCTCGAAGAGCTAGAAGCAACTGCTGAAAAGTTTGACTGGGGTCCTAGTCAGGCCTTTGCACAACAACGACAAAAAGAAGCAATACGTATAGTCAAGCGAGAAATTAAGTTTCTCCAAAACAAGCAAGCTGAACGAGCTGAAGCAAACGAACGTCGTGCTGAAATGCGAGAGATCAGGAGTAAACTAGGTTACAGTCGCATTGGAAGAAACAACATTTAAAAGAATTAAAAATGATTCGCGTTAATTTATCTACGATAAAAACAAACGATGCCCGTAAGGCAATTAATTGGTTAGTTCAAACTTGGGGTCCTGCTGGAGATCGTTGGACCTTAAAAGACTTATCTTACGTAGAATTTAGAAAAGAAAGAGATGCTACTCTATTCTTAATACATTGGAGTTAATATGATTAAAAGTTTAACAGGCGGATTTGGTATTAGTATATCCGGATCAATGAGTTCAGATCCTTACATTAGTCCAGGTAGTGCCGGCGCAGGAATGATTCGCTGGAATCCTAATATGAACTGTATGGAAGTCAATGATGGTAATATGTGGAAACAGATTACTTGGAGCTTTCCTACTATTGAATTAGATTCAAATGCCAAGAGTGTTATCCAGTGGGCTATGCAAAAAATGCAGGAAGATAGTCTTCGACAACAGCGTATTCGAGATAATCCATCACTGCAAAAAGCCTATGAAGCTATCAAACGTGCAGAAGCTAATTTTGATATCTTAGATAAGATCGCAGGCGAGTGCGAGGTCTGCGAACAGGTTCAGTCTAGTCCATAAATAATTAATGAAAAAATTATTTGTAACACTTCTATTAGGATTGTCTAGTCTAACTTATGCTCAAGGCTCTGTAGGTGCGTGGGCATTGTATGACATAGATCAACATCAGTTTAAATCCGCACACAATGCTGATGAAATACGCAGTATTGCCAGTATAACCAAATTGTTTACTGCAATGACTATTCTAAGATCCGGTCTAGATCTTAACGAAAAGGTCAAGGTACAAGGTCGTGCTGGAGGCAGATTCAGCAAAGGACAAATGGTTACTAGACATAATCTTATGAAGGCCATGCTGATCAGTAGTGATAACTTGGCTGCTGAAACACTGGCTCATACCTATCCAGGCGGGCTAGATGCATTTTTATCAGAGACTAATACTTGGGTTAACGGCTTTGGAATGGTCAATACAAAAATAGTAGATGCCAGTGGTTTGCTAGCTGGCAATACCAGTAACATTAACGATTTAACTTATTTTATTCTTAAAGTTGGGCATAATCAAGAACTTAGAACTTTCTCTTCCGAAGCCAAATCTAGTGTAGATATTAGTCGAGGAAAGAAAACTATCAAGATACCTTTGACCAATACTAATCCCTTAGTCTTGCAGTTTGACAACATTCTAATCAGTAAAACTGGCACTACCAAGGCTGCTGGTCGATGTGTTCTAATGCTGGTTGAAGACGGCGGTCGTCAGTACATAATTACAGTGTTGGGACAGCAAAATTCTGTTGAGCGCAATCGAGTGGCAGAATATCTTATGGCCTTACTTCCTATCAATCGAGCCCACGCAGAAGGATACTCTAAAGGATTCTAATGAGCGTAGCCAATATCAGACCTAATCGCGGAACCTTAGACGGCAGTCCTTTGCCTGAATCCAAAAACTTTGACGTGCAGATCATTAATGGACTTGCACACAGAATACACAAAGTAATGGTATTTGAGTTTACACTCAGTGACGTTGAAGATCCGGAACTCTATGCCGCAGAGCCTCTGTATAATTGGCAACAAAGTGAACACGGACAATGGGTATTGGCACACGCAATCGAAACTCCTGTGTGGCATAGGATTATAGATCCTGTTATTATGGGTTATCGATATGGTATCACAGCCAAACTTCGGGGAAGGGACTATACATTTTGGGTAATGAAGTGGGGCTCAGCCAAGAGCAAATAAGCCAAATGGTACGGGAATATATGTCCCGCTTTTACAAAACATATCAGATACCTAGGCACGGTATAGAGCCAATTGAGCAATGGGCCAAAGATAATTTGGGCACCGAGTTCAAAGATTGGACTCTGTACAAAGGACACTACAAAGATCCTCACGCCAGTTTGAGCATTGTAGATCCCAAATGGTGTACAGTTTTTGAGCTCAAATTTGCAGATTATATACAAGGGCTCATTGACAGACCCAAGCCTTGACTGTATAATAAGGGCTATACTAACACTAGGAGCCCTAGATGATTTCCCTAAAAGAATTTCTTGAAGTAGTTGACTATCGTGTCACTGAAGGTAGCGACTTTACTTGGCGCTGTTTTGGACAGGATAGCCGTCCTTATACTCTAAGTGCCTGGAACGGCGATCACAGCGGATGGAGCTTCAACATTACCTTTGACACAGGTACTCAGGAAGTCTATATGGTTGAAGCCTGCGATTATCGTCGTGATCGTGCTTATCGTGTCATTAACCCTGCTTGGGTCAAAGACTACAATGACTACGCAGATCGTGAAAATTCAGAATACAAGAACAATGCCTGGGACGGTGTTGATTTTGTAGATTTGGAAACCGATGATGATTGGATGGAAAAAGCTCGTGCTATTGTGGCAGGACAGGACTATGACACTCGTGTCAGCGTTCCTTTGGATATTCCAGAAGATCAACTGCTCAAATATATGATGCTGGCACACGAACGTGATATGACGTTCAACCAGCTGGTAGAAGAAGCTCTGCGTGAAGCTATTCGAGAAGCAGAGCTTGACCCAGAAGGTTTCCGTAATCGTGTTAAGGAATGGACCAATGACTAAAGAAAAATCCTTTGATCAACTCAGCGATCAAGAACTCAAAGAACTCAAAATTGAGTTTGCTCCGGGTTGCTTTGACAACTTTGAGGGCACACAAGAAGAGCTGGATGCCTTGATTAACGAAATCAAGACCATGTTTGCCAACGGTTCTATCCGCGAACACAGTCGTGAAATTACCGAAGATGACTTTGACGATCTGCCCGAAGAAGTACAGCACCAACTGGCTCGTGTCCTGTTGGACCCTGAAGATCAACATCTTATTCCCGAACAGAAAAAACTGCAATGAAACGTATTTTCTACGAAAAAGTGGGACGTAGGTACAAGCCTGTCTACGAGTATGATCAGGCTCTAATGGATGCTTTCCCTAAGGGCACACATATTGTGATGTGCTATCCGGGTGGGCAAAGTACTCGCTACAACATTGAGCCCAACTATGCGGCCATGATTGCGGCAGGTCGTGTGGCAGAAGATGCTATCTCTAAGAAGCTAATGGAAGCCAGCGAACTGCGACTGCAACAACGAGATCGCGAACGCCCGCTTACACCAGAAGAGCGAGCCGCTTGGGACAATCTTGTACAAGTATTTGGCCCGAGTGCTCGTCAATTGGAATGGCCCAGCGTTCGTGAGTGCGCCGAAGCCGCGGTCAAGGCCATGCAAGATGAAGCACAGATTCTAATGGCCAATCCTAATGTACGCAGGGCCTATGAACGTTTCTTGTTGATTGCAGAACTAACTCGGGAGAATGCCAATGGATGATCTTTTTTGGATTGGCCTAGTGGTAGGTGCGGCTTGGTATTTGGGCTATCGAACTGGCCTAAACATTGCGGCCGTGCGCCTAACTCAGCTACTGATCAAGGATGATCCCCAAATCCGTCGCATGGTTGATCGGGCTCGAGACAGTCTAGCTGAGTTAGATCGCAACCCGAGCGATTCAGAACAGCTCAAAGTTGAGCAACACGGGGGACTGGTCTATGTGTACACCCAGGACACAGATGAGTTTCTAGCCCAGGGTGAAAGCCTACAGCAGGCCTTGGATATCATTGCTCGCCGTTTTCCCAATCGCAAGTTCCAGGGTCATATCACAGCAGATCAGGCTGGTAAAATGAACATCAAGGCTGATTAATTTAGCCTAAATAGTTGCAACTAGATCACTAAGATCGTACAATACTAGTACTGCAACAAGCAGAGTGTTACAAATAAGGAGAAATCAATGTTTAACACAGATACAAAGACATACAAACTATTCAACGCTCTTTACCAGGGCGAAAAGGTAACTGCCAGCCAAGCTGAAAAGCGTTTTGGCATCAAGAACATTTCAGCAGAAGTTAGCCGTATCCGTTCAGCGGGTTATGCTGTCTATGCTAACCAGCGTACTGCTGGCAACGGTGTTCGTGTTACTGAGTATGTTATTGGCAAGCCAAGCCGTAAGATTGTAGCCGCTGGTTACAAGGCTCTTGCTATGGGCCTAGTCTAAACCAGCCCTTGGCTTACCCAAGCCATAAACCAAGGCCCGCAAGGGCCTTTTCTTATATATACTGCTATGCTACATCACTTTCCACCCGGACCCGGTTATTGGCTAGAGCCCTGTAGGCCAGATCTGCTGGCCAGCCTAGAAGCTCAAATCACCCCCTTGTTTCAGGGTCAGGGTCGACCCGCACACTCAGGCCTAGTGGGTAATCTAGCAGATCAGTATTGGTTGGACGTGGACCCCCAGCTAGAAGCCTGGCTCATAGATCGATGCCGAGCCTACATCCAAGCCAACACCTGGGAGCCCTTGGTCAGACCCGTGAACAGCCCCGAGCCCCAGATCACCAAACTGAGTGCTCTATGGGCCAACTTACAGCGACCCGGAGAGTGGAATCCCGCACACGATCACTCAGGACAGTTCAGCTTTGTGATTTGGCTGCAAATACCCTATACCTTTGATCAGGAACTGCAAGCCCCAAACAGTCGGGGACAGATGCCCACACACGGTGATTTTCACTTTGAATATATAGACACCTTGGGTCGCATTAGAAATCACAGCCTGCAAGCAGATCACAGACTACAGGGCTATCTGTGCCTATTTCCTGCACAGTTACGCCATCAGGTCTATCCCTATACCAGCACCCAGTTAACCAGAGTCACAGTCAGCGGCAACCTAGAATAAATATCTATACTAGGAGCAAAATTATGTGGTATGCCATACAGGCCCGCAGTCGCCGAGCCAATCACTGCCAAAGATTCATGGATGAAGACGAGCTCAAAGGCCGTAGAACTACCAATCGACGTCTGGCCCTGCAAAAGGCAGAAGCCTGGGCAGAGCGCCTAAATCAGCGCCGACTATTGGGTCAAACCGATTGGCTAGCTGAAATAGAAGCTATAGACAGCCCCTTTAAACCCCTATGAAACTTACCAAAGTTCAGCAGGAAATCTTAGATGATCTAATGATGATCTTGGCCAAGCAGGGCCGACCTAGCACATTTGGTTGGGCACTGGGCACCATTATCAGTATAGCACAGTACGATCCACAACTGCGCCGTAGACTGCGTAAAAAGAGCGGCCGTGATCGTTGAAAGCATACAGCGCATATTTGCGCTAACGCCCCTGTACACAGAACAACAAGTGTACAAGACTATCGTGGATCCCGAAACCCTAAAAACCTATACAGAAATCATAACTTGGCGTGTGTATGACAGAAAAGGTCACATACAAGAATCATACCAATCACAGCTAGATATTAGAGCCTAAGGCCCCGCTGTTAGTATTCTACGTAGTATAATCTTTCTGAGTTCTTGATCAGATAAAAGTCCAATCGAGGATCTGAATCACAGCAAATACTCCAAGCCCAAGGTTCTGAATTGTCTTGATAACAGCGTATAGAGTGTATGGACACACCCAAACGATAGCAAGTTTCTTGAAACTCAGATATATCACTAATACTCATTACTAACATACGCATATAGTTATTTACTGCCAAATGCTACTAGTAAGAGCGACTAGAAACAACTATATGACAACGTATAAGCTATAGAGTATAGCAGGCCCCGCTGCGGGTCTACAAGCATATTGAGCGTATAGACTACAGGCCCCGCTGCGGTCTCTAGGATACAGCCAGAATTGGAGATTTCTCAGATGTCCTACTGCGGCGAAGCCGCGCTAGCGCCAGCTACAGAACGGTCAGCAGATTTTTGAGCTCTTGGCCCTCTACTGTATATACACTCTAGATCTACTGTATATAGAGCTCGCGCCTAACGGGTGGAGAAGCGTGAAAGAATGGTAGGGGGAATGATAGAAAAGCGTGAAAGAATGGTGGAGAAGCGTGAAAAGTATTTGAACATAGCCTGTCTCGCCCACGGTTCTGAATTTTTATCTACCTTATTCCTACAGGCCCCGGCCACTGTATAGACTCTATAGACAGAATTGGCCACACAAAATCACACTTTTTCACACTTTTCTGCACAATTTGAGAACTCTGCCTGCGCTGTAGATCACTATAAGCGTGGTCAAGAGTTTCTAGTCACACTTTTCTGCATCTAGATTGCTATATACTGTATATAAGGAAAGGCTATGACTAATATACAACGCATTGGTTGGATCAAGTTTAGTTCGCACTGTGTACATATCAGCAAAGATCCTGATTCTGATCGCATATACTGTGTAAAGCAGGGCAATGATCGTTGGGATTTTGCACAGTTTGATTCAGAATTAGAAGCCGCTGATTATATACTAGAACCCCTGGCGCGAAACCTATATCATTTTCAATTAGACTCAGAATAATCTATGTGTATAAGCTGTGGATAAGTTCAGGGGAGGTTGTGGATAACTTTGCGGTCACTGTGGCTCAAAAACCACACCAAAAGTTGTCCACAGCTTATACACCAGTTATCCACAGCCAAAACCTTCAGGCACCCTCGCCGTCCATCCCCAGCAAGTCTGTTCGAACCCTCGTTTGCACTGCTCTTGTTTGGCGCTCCAGTGCTCGCTCTCTCAGTATCATAATTATAGCACCGTTTGGCTAGGGCGTCAACTGGCTCTGTAAAGACCCTAGAAGTCATAGTGTTGTTTTTTGACACATTGACGAGTGCGCTTTTTGAGCTTATAATTAGGGCTTACAATAAGGAGCGAAACTTATGTCACAAGCATACAAAAAAGCTATTTTTGCACAAGTAGCAAAAGCAAAATTAATATATGTAAAAAATAAAGAAACTTATAAAATCATTATAGCTTTTAATGTGCATAAAAAAGTAAAAGATAATGGGGATATTGTACACATATTCCCTACACAAAAAGCGTGTAATTATGTAAGCGGAGATATTAATTACGAGACCTTGCAAAAAGATACAGAATATGTATTAATGCAAGCTCGTAAGCAACTGCGTACCGATAATATTGAATTTGTTTAATTAAAGGAGTTAAAATATGGGAATCTATGCCGATACTGTTAATGCATACGCTATGTCTGCTGCTCGTGCAAAAGTATATAAAACACAAAATCGACTTCAAAGTTATGGTCAAACTAGTTTAATGCTAAATGTAACTATTAATAAATTTAAAACCGATATTCATAAAAAGACTATTAAATTTATAGCACAACTAGAAAAACAGCGTGTGGCAGAATTACAACAGGAGCTAGCACGTTTAACTAAATGACCCTAGGCCCTGTAGGGCCTTTGGTTGACAGCTTGGGCTCAAAATGCTATAATATAGACATAGTAAGGAGAGCGAACGATGAAGCGAACAGCCCGTAAGGATTCAAACTATGTGATCTACGCCGCACGATGCGTGGAAACGGGCGTGGTCTACATTGGCTTGACCCGCAAGGGAGATCGCACTGTGGCAGGTGCTGTCAAAGAACGCTGGCGCAAGCACGTATCTCGAGCACGTAACGAGAACCGCAAGTGGACTCTGTACGTATACTTGAAGACTGGCGGTTTGGATATGACTTGGGAACACGAGGTCCTAGATGTGATTCGTGGTCGTGCTGAAGCTTATGCCTACGAGCGTGAGCTGGTCAAGATCATGGAACCCGAACTCAATGATCAATACTTGTAAGGAGCTGATATGTATACTGTGATCGTTTATAAAGTGGACAAGCGAACCAAATCGGGCGAGCGTCAAGTGCTCTACAAGGACTACGACACTCAAGATCGTAGTATGCTGGAGCACACTGTGAAACATACGTGGCGGGCATCGCAGGGTTTCCGCTATGAAATCCACCAGACCTATGTGACTCGCACTAACCTAATGGGCGGTGCTGAGTACACTGAGCGGTTCGATACGCCCAGATACTGTAGTCCTTCTAGCGAAGCCTACTGGTCAATGTAAAAACCCTACGGTTGACAGGGACTTTGATCTCTGTTATACTGTAGGCTACAGTAACACAACAGGAGCGTGAAATGACTGTAAGCTACAACGGACTGAGCCAAACTGTTAACGCCAGCAACGTGCTCTACGGGCAAAAGCACACGATCAAGGCCTTGGCGCAGGCTGCAATGGTGTCTATGGCCGAAGCTGACACTGAAATGGTGCTTGATATGCCCAACGAGTACCCTACCAAAGCAGACGTTGAGGCAGTGTTTCAAGGTTTGCACGAGCAGGCCACGGACTTTATCAATGACATGATCGAAGATCTCCGTGCTCGTTTGCTAGAGGAACTGGCGCAGAAACGCTACACTGCCCGCGTCACTGCCCTGCACTACGACGACGAGGGACGCCTTGACGACGTCAGCGTCAAGCTGGATTTTGACTTGGTTGACAACGGGCCCTATTGAGCATATAATATAGGCTACACTAACAAAACAGGAGCGAACAATGTTTACATTTAGTCATAGGGTCAGCAGGCCCGTTACTTCAGAGCTGTTGGATCTTGCTGAGCAGGGTGTGATTGATTGGGAAACTCTGGCCCGCGATGCGCTGGGCTGGATGAGCGAAGCAGAGGTCGCTGAGTTTGCCCGCCGCAACGACTATATCCAGGAGAACGAAGATGAGTGATCGCTACTACGACGAACTGATTCGCTTTGAAGACCGCGAGGGTTTTGAGATCATTGTAGACAAAACCTGGGAAGATATCAGCCTGCGCGACTGTTTTGATGACAGTTGCTACGACATCAAGGACATGGAGCGCAAGGTCAACTCGGGCGATCTAGACTGGTTTATGTTGCGTGTTCGTGCTTTTATCAACGGTCACGAGCTAGGCAGTGCTTATCTGGGCGGTTGCTTGTACGAAGATGCCCGCGAGTGCTTGACTGACGGCACTGCGGAGGACATGATTGAGCAGGCTATTATGGAAGCCAAAAAGGAAGTTTATCCCCTGCTTCGCAAGCTCTTGGTGATCAATGAGGAGATGGAACGTGAAACTGTTTGAGTGCAATATAGAACTGAATGGTACTTGGCGCCGGGTGCAGATCCAGGCAGAAAGCAATCAAGACGCTTATGCTTTGCTCTGCGCCCAATACGGGGAAGATGTGGTCAAGGGTTACCCGGAAGAAGTACGCAAACCATTCTGGGCTTGACAAGATCTCAAATTGGTGCTATAATAAGGCTACAATGAGGAGAACGTGATGAAAAAGTTAGTGACAGCGGCAGTTATTGCCTTTGGGCTAGTGGGTCAAGCCCAGGCCTGGGGTGATCGTGAGCAAGGTGCTTTAGCTGGCGCCGCGGCTGTACTACTGTTTCAACACGTTCAACGAGCACAACAAGCACAGGCCTATCCTGGTGGGCAACCTCCTGTGGTAGTAGGTCAAAGTGGTCCTGTGGTAGTGGCCCAGCCCTATCCTGCTCCTAGATCCTACTGTTTCCCCCGTCCTGTGCTGTGGGATCCCTACAGCGGACGTCCAACCCATTATGTAACTGAGTGCAGAACCTGGTAATGAAATTAAACGATCTTCTACAGTGGACTGGTACTGTTTGCCTACTGGTCATGTATGCCCTAATGAGCTTTCGTCCTGATCTGCATCCTTGGAACATTGTGGCAGGAGTACTAGGCGGCGTCTGCTATCTAGCTTGGACTCTGCGTGTGGCAAATAAGCCACAGATGCTGGTCAATGCTGTGGCTATAACCATAGGAGCCGCAGGGTTATACAAAGCCTGGGGTTGACAGCTGGGTCCAAACCTGTTATACTAGAGTCATAGTTAAGGAGCCCACAATGATTCTAGCAGACACACTCAAGACCCTAACCTCATTTACTGCACCTGCGCTGACCCGTGCTATCCAGCAAGCGGGCTACAAAAAGGACAGCTTTCAATCTGCCCGCTTCTTGGGTATGACCAACGGCAATCAGTTCTGCTACCTTTGCACCTACACTGAGGACGGCGAGATCTGTACTACTAAAGTATTTGTCAGCTATGACCCTGCTGCGGGTAAGGTTTCTGTTGACTACTGAGCCAAAAGGCCGTATAATACAGTTATTGCAACAAAGGAGCGAGCGATGAGCAAAGTTATTTTTCACACTGACGGCAAGCGTGGCCTGTGGAGCGATGTGGCTAAGGCCGTAACGATCACTGATATTACACTGGGCACAGGCACTATCTGGAAAGGCGAGACGCTTGACCAAGCGTTCGGAGAGCTCCGTGTACACTTTGACACTGACACTTGGGATACCCGCAAAGACGGCTTGATCTACACTGATCGTCTGTTTCTCAAAGAGCTGCAAGAGTTCCTCAACGCACACGGCCTGCCCGGCAAAGACATCTGCTATAGCGAGCAGGGTATGCAGGGCGACGACTATGTGTCGCTGGACGCAGGTGGCAAGTTCTACAAGGCTTGGATGGCCAAGTTTGGCATTCCGCAAGAGCAACTGGTTGAAGTGTACTAATAACCCTACGGTTGACACGGGCACCAAAAGGTGCTATACTATAGGCTAAGTTAAACAAAAGGAGCGAGCGATGTCTAACTACCCCAACATGAGCTATTGTATGTGCAACAACACTCTGCTGGCACTTACCCAAGTGGTAGAGGCTATGCAGGAACAAGGTGTTGACTTCCTACGTGAGATGTCGCGTGACGAGCGCCGTAGCTTTGAAGCAATGTTTGAGATGTGCCAGAGCTTTATGGAGCTCACCGAAGAGTTGGAGTACGAAGAGCGTCAAGAAAGCGACGGACAGCCCGACGAAGCCCAAGAGTGGGCAGACTTTGACCCTGACTGCTAAAGGGTCTTTGGTTGACGCAGGGTCCAAACCCTGCTATAATATACACATATTGAAACACAAAGGAGCTTGAAATGGGTACACGATCTTTCGTTGGTGTTATGGTAGGCGACAAGTGCCGTGCTGTCTATGTACACTGGGACGGCTATCTGGAGGGTGTAGGTGCAGAACTGCAAGGCTACAAGACACAAGCAGAGGTTGAGGAACTGATCAGCCACGGTGATCGCTCGTCGCTGGACGGTGGCTACTACAAGGATCGTGGTGAGGACGGTGTTGACCCTACTGAGTACAACACGTTCAAGGAGTTCTTTGACGCTGCCAACGGATGCGGTGCAGAGTACTACTATGTCTTCAAAGACGGTGTGTGGTACTGTGGTGACTGCTACGGTCGCTGGGGTGGCGCAGGCGGTATCAGCGGCAAGCTCGTGCCCTACGCTGAAGCACTGGAGATCATGGCTAACGAACGTGAAGCGGAGGAAGCATAATGAGTAAAATGAGTGAACTGAGCTACGACATTGAGCAGCTCTATATCGAAGGTCTGAACGCAGGGCAGATCGCCCGTGAGCTGAACTGTCCCAAAGAGATCGTGCTAGATTGGATTGCAGATCAGAGTCTGAGCGAGTGCGAGGACAGTACAGATCCCTACGATACGATCAACAGCTGATAACCCATTGGTTGACAGGGTCTTTGTTTGGTGCTATACTACAAACATGATGAATAAGGAGCGAGCAATGGAAATCACTATCCAAGGACTGAACAAGCGTCAACAAGTGCTGGCAGACATTATCTGGGCCTGCGAGACTCGCAAAGAGATCAATACCTTTATTCGTAGTCTGCCTACTATTCAGCTTCAAGACGAAGCCAAGAGCATTGTGGACCTTATGATTCTTGCTACGATCGAACAGTGCTACGACGGTCTAGGCAGTATGGACGAAGCCAACGCGGTGTTGCAAAAATACAACAAACGATAACCCGTCGATTGACAGGGTTTCTGTTTGGTGCTATACTATAGGCTAAGTTAAACAAAAGGAGCGACAATGAAAGAACTGAACGAATTTGTAGAGCGCGAGAACAAGTGGTCCGCTATCTTTGGTAGTCCTGCACTGAGCCTTCAGAGTGCGGCAGATCGCAAGAAGATCGCTGGTAAGATCGACGCTTGCCTGAGCCCCGAGAACTTGACCTGCGATGGCGAACTGACTCGCACACAGGTCAATGCCAAGTTCCGCTTCTTGACCAAGGCCGCAGAGCAACTGATGAAGTTGGATCCCTCTGTTGAAATTCACGAATACTACTAAGGAGCGAATATGCCTAATTGGTGCAATAACAGTGTCACAATCAGCCACGCTGATTCTACTAAACTAGAAGCCCTTGCGGCTGCTGTGAGAGAAGGCAAGTTCTGTAATCATGTGATTCCAGTGCCCGAGGATCTGCAGATTGTAGCAGGTCGAGTGGGTGCAGATGACAACCCAGATCAGATCGAACTTGAGCGTCGCGAGCAAGAGAATCTGAAGAAGTATGGAGTCAAGCATTGGTATGACTTCTGCGTAAATCGCTGGGGCACCAAGTGGGATGTTGATGCCTACGAAGGTGAGAATGTCAAGGTCAAGGACGGTGTGCTTGAGTTTGGTTTTGATAGTGCGTGGAGCCCGCCAATTGGTATCTATGAAGCATTGGTAGAGGACGGGTTTTCTGTTCGTGCTTACTACTATGAATCCGGTATGTGTTTTGCCGGTCGCTGGGAAGACGGTGATGACGACTTCTACGAGCTCGGCGGTATGAATTCTGATCAAGTCAAATCAGAATTGCCAGAAGACTTGGATGAAATGATGGGCATTTCAGAGTCTATGGCAGAATGGGAAGAAGAGAATGAAGAGCAATAAAGAAAAAAATCAAGAACACGCTCGCAAAGAACTTATGCGGGTGCGTCCGAAACAGCCCGATTACGACTTCAAATCTGTTGAGGAAGTCGTAAGGAAATGGGTACGAACACGCCTGGAGGAACATGAGTAAACTGCAATTGTTTGGTCGCCCTTGGGTAGTCTTTGATGCTAATAACAAAGACCATCGACGCTGGTTTGCCAACTTCAACAAGCATCTGAGTTGGAAGGACTGCCCTGTGCGGTTCGTAGTCAACGAAGATCACGGCGATCTAATCACACAGATTCAGCGTAGTTTGATCCAGTTCTATGTGGACAAGGAGTTTGGACCCGAAAAGTGCCCGCACACACGGACCAAACCCGGTGTTGTAAAAAAGCCACAGAAGAAATAACCCTACGGTTGACTGGGATACCTTTTGGTGCTATACTATAGGCTAAGTTAAACAAACAGGAGCTGAAATGAACTACACTCAAGACCAAGTCAACGCAATCGTACAAGAAGCCCTCGTTGAGGCCCGCAAAGGTGCTGAGCAGGCCCTGGCCAAGTACGGTGATCGTGACGCTTGCGGCTTTGCTTGGACTAACATCTACAAGATCAAAGGCAACACCAAACTGGGCAAGATGCTCAAGGCAGCAGGTGTGCGTCAGGACTACACCAAGGCTTTCCAGCTGTGGAATCCGTCTAAGATGCCCGTCCAAAGTGTAGGCATTCTGGAAGCGGGTGCCCAGGCGGCTGCCGACGTGTTCCGCAAGTATGGCTTCGAAGCCTACGCTGGTTCACGTTTGGACTAATAAATGGTTCGAGCTAGCCAAAAGAGGTTGACAGTTGGCTAGCTCGAAGTTATACTAACGATAATGCTTAACGAAGCAGACATTTTTTACACACACAGAAAGGCAATTTAAAATGGCTACAGATAAACTCTTTACAGTGGTTGGTACTAGTTCACTCGACGGTGTTACCAAGGTTCGTTTCGCTAACGACACCATGCGCACCAAAGTACTGCAGAAGCACGGTCACACCGACATTCTGCTCGTTGAGCTGCCTGAGCCTATGAGCAAGCTGGACGCTGTCAAGGCTATTCAAGGCGATGACCTGTTTGCAGGTGCAGCTTCCCAAGCAGCAATTGCAGACTATCTCGACGCTAAGGCTCCCAAAGAGAAGACTGTGAAGTCTACTCCTAAGGCCAAGGCTACTGCCACTAAGGCACCTGCCAAAGCCAAAGCAACTGCAAAGGTTGCTGATACTTCCGACATGGAAGACGCTCCGTTCTAAACTAACGCCCCGTATCGAGTGCAAGATTAAATACTGTATGAGATACGGGGTATCCTTTTCCAAAGACTATCTAGATGGTAGCGTAGTTATTCGAGACTTCAAGAGCATTCCTGAAGGCCGTGTATTCGCTATCATCCCACGTGATAACAGACACGAAGCTGAGCAAATTGCTCAACAAATCTGTGACCTACTAAACAAATCTGACACAAAATGAGCTGGGAACAATACGAGGTCTGGGCCACTGTTGAAGGCACGGATGAACTTGTTGATACTACCAAGAGCCTCAAAGAGGCACGCCACTTGGCTAAAAAGGCAATCAATGAAGGCGCTACGGGTGCAACAATCTACCTAGAAACCGCCGATGGTGACTATGAAGAAGTTGACAGACTAGAAGCCTGATCGTATAATAGAACATCCGCCCGGATGGTGAAATAGGTAGACACAAGAGACTTAAAATCTCTCGCTTTAACAGGCGTGCCGGTTCGATTCCGGCTCCGGGCACCAAACGTAGGGCCTCTAGCTCATGTTGGTTAGAGCAGTGGACTCATAATCCATTGGTGCGGAGTTCGACTCTCCGGGGGCCCACCAAAATGTGACCGTAGCTCAGTAGGATAGAGCATCGGCCTTCTAAGCCGACGGTCGGGGGTTCGAATCCCTCCGGTCACGCCAATTCCCCTTCGGTTGACAGGGTTTCTTTTTGGTGCTATACTATAGGTATAGTAAGGAGCAAAAGATGCAAGCTGTAATCAACCTAGCAATTGTTATGATGCCCGTGATTGTCATGGGTTTGGCCTTGATCATCAAAGGAGAGTTCTAATGGGTTTCAAGGTTCTAGGATTCACTGAAGATCTCTTGCAGGGCTACAAGGAGCGCAAGGGCCTAGAAGGGCCGTTTAACTTTGGCGGCAGAGTGTTGTATTATGACAACAAAGAGGGCAAGTATTGGGACCCTAAGACTGACTTCTACGTGGACTACGATGAGTGGTTTCGGTTGACAGGGCTGATGTAACCTGTTATACTATGTTCATAGCGTAAACAAACAGGAGCGAACCAAATGTCCAAGCTACTCATTTCCACCCAATACCACGAGAACTACGGCTCTGCAGACGAGCCCTACTGGAAGGCCAAAGGCGGTTCGGACTATGTGGTCAAGAAGTTCAAGGGCGGTATGGCTGATGCTACCCTGGCAATCATGGCTCTCCGTGATCAGATTGAGAGCGACAACGACTTTGTTCGCGAGTACATCATCGACTTCCGCATCGTAGCAGATGACTACCTCACTGAGTTCGAAAAGAGTCAGCTGGAATACGAGGGCAAGATCACTTATCCGGCCAAAGAGCTTGCGTGGTAACCCATCGGTTGACAGGGTTATTCAAAGATGCTATACTATGGGTATAGTAAGCAATAAGGAGCGCGAAATGAGAAAGTCAGCACAACAAAAGTTCAACGAGTACCTAGAGGACTGCCGTAAGAGCACACAGGCAGTGAATCAAGTGATCGAGACCTCTAAAGACTTCTACGGTGACTATGCCTATGCCACTGGTTACCTGAGCACAGTCCTGCAGGAAGTGATTGCTCAACTGCCCAAGGCCAAGCGCGAAGAACTGCGCCAGCGGTTTGCCAGCAAGGCACAGGAATTCACTGTTCGCAAGGAGTATGTATGATTGACTTCATGAATCAGGATCGTACAGAGACCTTTGACGGTGTTGAGTACTCAGCACGCCACGGTTCACCCTTTGATCGTGGCTCAGCTGACAGTTACTACCACAGAGCCCGTCGTCCGCACTATTTTGAAGGTGCCACTTATCAAAGTCCGGAAATCATACCTGCTCAGGGCAGTCCGGAGTGGTTTGCTTACCAAGCAGGCTACGATTGGAACGAGCAGTTCGGTGACAAGAAGGATTGGGGCTAATAACCCATCGGTTGACAGGGTTATTCAAAGAGTATATAATTAAGGCTTAAACAGTAACACAAAGGGAGCGCACAATGTCTAAAGTAAATTATGATTCTTTCTCCAGCTTCGACCTCAACGAAGCCTGTGACTTCTTTGACTCAGAGAAGCCAAGCAACTGGAAGAAGATTAACCGGTTCATCGTAGCAGATGAGCAAGAGTACACTTCAATCATGGAGAAAGAGTTTGACTATGACGAAGTAGGCAGTGGCGAGTACGAGGCCTTTATGCGAGGTGTACAGTACGCTCTTACAAAGATGAACATTGCCTTAGATGCCGCAGACCTGCCCTTGGAAGTAGCACAGATAGACTTGGTAGAAGGCTATGGCTATATGTTAGTGCG
>JACCEA011168210.1_pt1 | contig 19766 bp, 12 predicted proteins | sample 7449851 | NCBI WGS metagenome assembly JACCEA01 (sample SAMN15323453, study PRJNA562643) | freshwater metagenome | isolation source: river surface water | place: USA:Blue River Watershed | collected 2017-08-18
CCCAATTGGTCATCAACGGTTTGATTGCCGCCGTTCGTGGTGATATTGAGAGAATGAAGAAGATTCGTGTCCACAGAGGTATCAGACACTTCTGGGGCCACAGAGTTCGTGGTCAGCACACCAAGACTACTGGTCGTAAGGGTAAGGTTCCTGGTATGCCTGGTGGAGCCAACGCTGCCAAGTAATTTGTTAGCGGTACGCATATGCTCTGGTCAATGTTTGTAATATAACTGAACAATATTCATAAAGTGTATTTCCGGGTGATTATAAAAGTTTGGGCTTCAGAATTACTTTTATTGTAAATTGAACGCCTAATCCTCAAAATGGGTTACATATCTGTACATGTCATTATAAACAGCTCCGTGCATCTCGACGGGCAGTTCTCTACATGTTCTGTTAGTTCTCTACATGTACTGTTACTTAGGGACCCTTTTAGGGCCTTACTATTATTGTACCATGATAATTTTGTGCATGATGTGGGATGGTCGGAAGAGAGTGCGCTGGCACCAGTCATACACTTTGGGTGCGCCAGCCAGCTGCTGGGCCAACAAAGGTATGCTTGGCGAGCACCAAGCAGCAGCAGCGCAGCACGCCATAAAATATACATACTTCTATTAAGTTATGATGTCCACCGATCAGAAATCTCTCTAACTCATATGGAATTGTGTGGAATATGTCATTCGCAACAGCTTCAAATCTGAATGTCCCCAGATTCCAGCTTTCACTCAACTCTGATGATCCGGACATAGTTAAGCTTGGATTGCGACAGTTCTTGCACAAAATATTGCAAGAACAGAATGTAGAGAATGTATTTGGTTATGATGGGGTGGAGATACTCCTAGGCCCTAACTTTTACAATACTTTGCATCCGAAATTTCCAGTTACTACAACTGGGTTGCTTCGTGCATATTGTGATGCCTCCCCTCAAATTGAAGAGTTTTTCGTTTTATGGGGTCTCCCAAACTATGGATCGGACCCTGAATTATGCGGATTGCACATGAAATGTTTTGCAGCAATTTTATTCTGCTGCGCGGAACAAGTACAATTATGTCGCTATATAATTCATCGTATTTTCTCTTCGTGTCTGGAACTTCTTTTGAGGCAGCTTGACATGAAGGACCCTTTTGTTGTACAGATGACTTTGGCCCTCATCATAACAAGCTACCGCATTCAAAAAACCGTCCCTGATGAGCTCATTTCGTCAATTTTATTGGGAATTTCATCCAAATCTTTGATTTTCCACGTGAGTCGCTATAATGATACAGTTGGTTTAGTGGAGACCAGATCACTATTGGCGCTTTTTATGTTCTTGCTTGTAGATAATCATGCCGATCCATCGTGTGCAGTAAAAATATTTAAGGATGAAGCAGGACTGAAGAATCTATTTCGAGATTTGGTTGATGCAAGTGATCGGGCCGTCCAAATTCTTTTAAATGGAATGATTTATTTGGTTTCCACTAACTATTTAGTGAAGGATTACATGAACAAATTTGTCAGTAGAATGGTCCTTGGAAAAGTAGCAGATTTAAGTATTTCAACCTGCAAGGAGAAGTCCGCCTTGGCTGATTCTTTTCTTTTGGAAATTTCTCGCATTCTCGCCAAAATGATCACCGAATGTACTTCACAAAGTAAGCAAGTTATCAAAAATGTGTCAAACTGTGCAAACGATATGTTAGACTCAATGAAACCGACATTAAATGATATCCATGGTCAAGTAAGTTGTTCGGTTTCTGGTGGAGATCAATTTCATTTCTTTTTTGATAGGTACAGCTTATTCTAATCAAAGCACGCCCAACATATTTGAAAAAGTGCGTTCAGTCCTTGAAATTACCATCATGGGACCCGCAAGAATCTTCAGAATATATCAATACCTTGGAACATTTGAATTTCTTATTGATTGAATCTGTTCCAGACGAAAGTGCCATGGCACACTTCCATGATCTAGTAAATCAAACTACGGCATTTTCTGTCAAAAAGTTGGGTGAAATGTGTTTTGCAGCAGTTGAAGGAATGCTTCCTGCAGGATTCACCAAAAAAGAACTTTGTAAGCTAATTGTGCATGAAAATAATATGCTGCAAAAATTGGGTGTCAGCATTGTTCATGGAATACTCAAGCGAATTGAACATGCTTTTGCTAACGTCCTCAACTCACATCGATCTACAATGGAATCGATTATGTTCGAATCTCTTTCAGAGCTACTTCCAGATTTCTCCTTTCTTTACAATTCTCGATCGAGGTAATTGAACGTTCTTTCAAATGTTGTGGAAGAGTTTTAAGACGTTTCTCCACTCTTTTAGCTTATTGTCAACCTTGTCCAATTTTTTCCATCCTGTTGCGATGACTACTCTCACTTCCGAAGATAACTGTGGCGGCACAGATATTCAGTTAAATCTTGACGGTAATGAATATGAGTCAAGTTTTCTAAGTGTTGAAACTCTCAATGGAGCCACTAGTGCAAGCAACGAATTCACTGAAGCCGTTTCTAAACAACGAGAGCACAATGCTTTTTCCAGTATTCAAATTTACTTGCAATGTTTGTCAGCCTTGTGTCGGATCGTACCTGCCAGTATTTCAAGGTTGAAATGTGATATATTAAAGTTAATAGATGATTTTCTAGCTGTTGCTTCCACCGTACCAACTGAGGCGCCTCTTTCTGTGGTACACGAAGTTATCATCAACGAGGTGATTGATTTTCTCAACTCTTTTGATGGCAGTCATCTTTGTGCTTGGTTTGGAAGCGAAGAAGAAGCTGGAAAACTATTGAATGCAATCATTGTAAGCGATGATTGGCGATCAAGTGTGAAGAAGTCAAGCTTTTTTAGGTTGCTTTCCATTTCAACCATGAGTTTGAATCCCAAGGTGAAAGAAAAAATGATGGAATGTATCATGAAAATACTATTGCGGTCGGGTCTTTTTGGGGAACATCCATATGAAAAGATTGAAATGGTGCATGAAGCTGCAGCTTGGATCAAAAATGGTGCATCATCTTGCTGTTTACTGGATATCATTATTAGGTTGGGTTTTCATTTTGCTCCCTCCGTCAGTATGTTTTTCCACAACGCAGGAGCCACCAATGTTAATGAATATATGTCTTACACAATGCAAGCATCTCTTTTGTTATGTACTGGAAATTTTCAACCATTCAAGAATTTCCTTCCAAAATTCATTCAATCATACATTGATGGCTTAACGAGTGGAATCGCAACAATTCCTGGAAATAAATCGATGGAGCAAAGTGCGATTTTCTTTGATAAATTCAATTGTGGGTTCCGTAAAGAACTTGAACAACTCACTCAATCAACCATTTTGGATTCTTTGACAAGTTCCCGCAATTTCAACTTTGCATGTAATCTGCCTTTACCCCTTATCACCTTGAAAGCTCCACTTTCTTCTAGTGTTATCATGACTGTTCTATCTGGTTTAAGCACGACCACTGTACCCAATGAACCATGCGCGTTCAGTACAAATGAAGTATCGTGGACGGACCATTTCGTATCGAAGTTGAATTATTGTCTGTTCAACACAAAGAAAATTTTCTGTTCGTCTCGAGACAAAACCAAACTGGAAAATGGTCAACCTTGCCGTGAAGAACTGTTCTGTTTTGCTCAAGATAATTGGAAAATATTGGTGTTGAAAGGTTTTAATGTAAAAGATTTTAAGCCGTCAAATGAGTTCTTTTATTGGATGGATAGTCAATTTGATTCTTTTAATTGGAACGGAACGATGTTGTGGGATTTATCTTCGAACTTCATGTTTTGTCTGAATTGGTTGTTTTTGATCAACGGTTATCTTGCAAAGCGTCTTAAGAGTGAAAGTGATATGGAAAAATCAAAATGTTCTATTTGTCTTTCATTAGCTGACAAAGTTGGGGATGTAACATTAATGCTTTTGAATAAATTACTTCAACACGATGATGCTTTATTTCCAGTTTTATCGTGTACATTATTGGAAATGGCCATTTCTGATGAAACAGCATTTGGGATGCTCAGTCGAAACATATTTAGTACTGTTTTGGAATCCACATTTGATGGTCTATCGAATATGAGAAAATTCAAAGTTGAAATCGATGGAATTGTGGAATTGCTCGCCAACACAACTCTTGTGCAGGCAGCAATGCGAGATAAAAGCTTTTACAGGTTATTGTCAGCGGTTTCCAAGGTGATTAATGACGAAAACGAGAAAGTTATGTGTCAAGCACGTCAGAAACTGTTGCATGCCTATGCCAGTCTTAAGATTCTCATGACATCGACAACAATGGAACTTTCATCCAACAATACCCAAAGTTTGGGTTCATGTGTGATTGTGGATGACCCTGTTTTTCGTATCGGGGAGTTTTCCCCATTACAGGATATTGAAGTTTTGATGTCTTCCATTATGTCGAAGAACCCAATCAAAATCAATCGCAGAACAGCTGTCAATACTCTTTTTTTGCCAGTCGTAACGGAACTTAATAACGGCTCGTGGACATTTTTTGATTTTTATGGTTTAGCTTCCAATCACTCTGAGACATTCGCTTCATCAAAATTACCTTATCGTCTGCATTGCAATGATACTGACCGTAGTATAACCGCTACTGGAAATGAAATGTACATTACGAGAATGGAAATTTTGAGGCACACTCTTCTGCTTGATCAAGTTTGTGGAATTTATGAGTCTGTTTTGACACATTTAGATATTACTAAGCTGGAAAAGCGCTTAAAAGAGTTGACTACAGAGATTAAAGATGATTTGTGTGTCCACATTATGAATACGTTGATTGGTATTCTCAAACAGGAAAAATGCATACAAGGCGTCTTTCTCCTTCATGTACTTCATTGTGATATGGAGCAGGGTGGAAAACACGTTTTAGATGGAAGCCTATTTATCCATGCGGGAATTATTCTCTGCAAGTATTCGGCTAGCTCCCTTTCAGGAGAATTCATGACAGACATAGGCAACTATTGTTTCAATCTTTTGAAAGAAAATCAGTCTATTCCATCAAGAAAGTATGTTTTAATGGAGCATATCGCAGAGTTAATTATCAGTCATTCAGTCTTCATAAATTGTTCAGAGTACCAAACTTTTTGGAGTGTTATTGATAAATTGATCAAAACGACCTTGTGGTCTGATATCACTGACAATCACATGCTCTCTATTTTGCTCCATCTGGTAAAGTCGTTATATCTAGTGAATGAATTCAATCCCGCCGCCATGCCGTCCATAGAGGGTAGTCTTAACCCTCTCAAGATGTTGAGGTTATTAATTGCTCACCAATTATTCGGGGAATCTCTTGCTCACTGTTGTGGATCGACTATTTCGGATCACGAACCCCCTGAAGAACATATGGAAAATGCGATCTTGCGTCGTCCACCTTATCCAATTATACTTAGGCTTGTTTTGGTGCTGGTGAAAGTGGTGGAACGTTGCAAATTTGACCAAAAATCAGTTAATGCAACTTTAGTGAAATTGCAGAAGCATCTGATGCTGTATTATAAAGGATCATTAGAGGAGAGCGATCGCATTATTTTCCGTTTATTGTGTATGCTGTATGGATGTCACAAAATAGGTACTCCGATACACAATCTTCAGCCAGTGCGAGTCTCAACCGTTTCAAATACTTCAGGATTGTGGCTTTACTCTTATGTGAAGCCATTTCTTGTGTATAATACTCTTGCTAATTTCCCAACATGGAGGAGTTTATCTGCTCAACCTTTTGCATGGGAAGTAGTTACTGATCATGAACGAGAGTCATTTTCAAATGACCACTATAGAAATAGCTCCAAGTTTTGTGGTAATGCACGGCATGTTCAGGAAAATATGATCAATCATCCTTTTGCAAGTATAGATTTGCAATGTGAATATGATGCCCTGAGATATGATCCTGCATATTTGATACCAGTTACCTTGAGCATGTTAATGAGAAATGCTGTCTCGATTCGTCATTTGGCTAATTGTGGAGCATTATCCATGCTTTTTGCCTCTTTGTCATCTGATTGTTCGTCCATGCGGACATATGCGTTAGCGTCTCTGTCCATGGTGTGGAACTTAATTAATGAGCAAGATGGAGAAAGAGACCCTTCATTCCGCGAACGACCCCAACTCTTGCATTTGATTAGCTTTTTAAGAAACAGTATTGAGCCTATGAGTTCTAAAATTCTTCAGCAAACAGGGAGTTCTCTCGCCATCCGTACGTCCATCCCACAACTTGAAATTGATGGTGCAGTCCTTCGATTACCGCTCACCACAGCCATATTTCTTGCGAGATCTGCTCTCCACATTATGCAGCCCAAACATGAATTATACATCCCCACAAACCTTTATCTTTTGGGTCGCCCGATTTGTGATGTGCGTGATGTTCCACTGTATGATCTGCTAGTGCAAAATGCCGATAGTGAAACTGAACGTTCAGAGAGACTTTCAGTGCTGCGATGTATTCGCGACGGTTTGAGGGGTCGTCAAGACCATCTCAATCTTTGCAGGAAACACGCGTATAGTAAATTCATGCTTCTTTTTCCATTATTTTCAACGGATCATCGTGCTGGTCATGCAATTCTGGATATCTTTGATATGGCTTGCCGTTACCGCGATTCTGCGCGATATTTATTGGAAAAGTGCCAATTTGGAACATGGTTGCAAAAGTTCATCCCATCACCTGTTGGAAGGAACTTTAAGGTACAGACTGATAGTGCTGCTACTACCGTATTCCTACCACATAGCATGTGGTTACTGCGTCGCTCGTTGTGTGCTATATTTTTGTTGAATTGCGAAAATATTGCGGTTGGGCAACTGGAATGTTTCACTGCTGTAAACATGATAATGAACTCTACAATGGCAAGAGTTCAGGATATCGCAGAAGATGCAGATTATTTTTCATCTTTGACCTCGTTGTGTTGGGAAGCAGCTATCATTCAGCTAAATATGACTGGAAATTCCAGTTCTCATAACATACAATCCTCTCTATCAAATCTGCTGAACTGGAGAATTCTCCAAGACTTGAGCCTGTCATTATATCAATGTATGTGTATTAAGAATCGCTGCTACGATTCCTTCATTATTCTTGCTATTCTTATATCTATCTCATCCAGTATTGTTCCTATTTCCGAGAAATGGATCGGAGTATTTAGGAATTTGATTCAGGATATGATCCGATTGCTCGTTACGGGTAAAAGCATTGATACTGGCTCTACAAAACGAAAAAGTTATGTCATTGATCCAACTCTTCTGCAATCATCAATATCTTGTGGTGAAACCTTGGAATTGGCGGATTTTGGAGTGGTTGCAATGTTTCACGGAGTGGTTAATGACAACGGAAATTTGCCACCGGGTCTGTCATTTGCTGACAGGGTGGATTTGGTGTGGCAGTTTTTGAGTCAGCGAAATTTTTCTAATTGTAATTTGAAGATTGAAAATTTAGGTATCAAATTCGTTTGTTATCAATTTGGTGCCTGTCTTCATAAGCAGATCTCGTCGGTAACGATGAAACCCTGCAGATCAGAAGCAATAGCATGGTGCTTAACAGTTTGGAATACTTTGTTTAGGAGTGTCATTGATCATGGCGGAGACGACGATCGCTCAATATCATGCAATGGGATTAGCTGTTCATTCTCTTCCATCCTTAATTTGTTTATTTCAGGTAAAGCTATGGAAGTGGAGGGTGTACCGGATTGTATGATCACTTCCATGTTAATGCTAAAGTATCTTGTCAGTGTTGGGGGTTGCATTTTGGAAGAATCAACAGTGCTACAAGAGTTTCCAATTGTTATGGCGTTGAGAACCACACTGGTTCAACATATCCCTACACAGCGAACGTTCGCGAATTATGTTTCTGCGTGCGAATCGGCCTTACGATTGGTCCAGACAGTGACGTCATTGGAGATGAAGATTAATGCTGTTTCTTTCGTTGATGGTGCGCGTTGGATACGCGCACCTTTAGATGAATTAAGGAAATTGGCTGGGACGTTGGTTGATGTAGAAATTCCTAAAGATGATGGAAATGTGGTGGAAATAAAAAAATTAACAGATCCAGAAAATAGTTTCTTATCCACACCGCCAAGAATTATAAAGAAGAGAGTTCGTGAAAGGTCGGCTTGTAAGGATTTTGTGAAGTTAAGAAAAAAATCAAGATGGCAGCCAATGGGACGTTTGGCTTCACTTCTATATCCGCGGTGATTGTTCGAAATTCATAATGTAATCAAATAAGTGTGATTTACATCGATTACTTCATTACAATGAGTTATCTTTATACCTCTGTTCTGCAAATCACAAAGATAAGTATACTTAAATAAGGCTCCAGTAGTGCTAGACCAAGCAGATCGGGCTAAATCAGGACTGAAAACGGGAAAAGAACTACCAGCAGCCATTCAAACTTAACTAATGTACAGTCATCTACTAAAATAATGCAAGGCCTAACAGTCGCTCTAAAACAACTTAACAAGCGAAAATCTATGTACAATATCATTCTACATTGCATACATTATGAATCCATATCAACAACACCTTTAAATTCAATTACACCACAAAAAGGCGATATAAATCGACACGCTAGAAAAGATATCTCTAACAACAACCACAACACATTTTTCACACACAAATGACGTATCGCTTGAAGGGAAAAAACTTAAAGTGTCAACTCTTCATCACCAACCCCGTCAATATCAACAAATCTTCAATCAACTTAATTTCGCGAAGAGTAGCATCTTCCTTGCCCATATCATATTGTACACCAAGAACAAATTTGTACTTACCCTCGCGATCATGAACAGCACGCAATGCTAAAAAGTTATAAAAGTCTGAGCCATCCTTCCGTTGGTTATTCATGGCAAGTTTGATGCCAGAACCTTTCGCCAGAGTAGATGCAATTTTCTCACAGTAATCCCTGTCTGTCTTGCCACCTTGCAATATCTTGCAACTACGTCCCAATGCTTCGGTTCGTTGATACTGAGTGATGGATTCAAACATCTTATTCACAAATATTAAAGGGTAGCCACTTTGGAAAATACCCACAGATGACACTGATATAGAAAAAGGTGCATGTTCGATGCAATCCAATAACTTTTCAACCCACTTTCCTTCAATCAAAATACTTTCTGCTTCCTCCGCATTCAATTGGATCGCGGTATTATAGAAGATGTCTTTGAACCTTCGTAGCTTCTCTACATCAAGGGCCTTCATGTTGCTATTTGATCGAGAAAGAGCTGCTCCCAAATCAGAGGATGACGTTAAAAGTTCAGAGAAAGAATTAGATGAAATACGTTCGACTGGTGAATGCTGATAGAGAGGTGATGTTGCAGACTGGTATTCAACACTCTGTTGAAATAGAGGCCATACTGTTGCCAGCAAGAAATATCTTAGCTGCTCATCTGAAAAACAGGTATTGATCTTTTCATTTCGTCGAAAAGTAGACCCGCTGACATCCATGGAGTCCCTTACTTTTAATTGGGTACACTTTTTCATTTTCATTGAGATCTCATCTCGATCGCGAGGATCATTTGATGCTGTTCGATGACGGGGGGCGATGATATAATCATAGAACGTGATGTGATCCTTAACTTCGTTCATTGGTAATTTTTTGCTGATAAGCTCCATAATCCGCGGATTAAGTAATTCCAGCCAACGCATATTTTTCAAAAATTCAAGAAAAGCTTTTCGTATGGAGCTTGCTTGCATGCATGTATTTTGTGCCTCCCACAAGTTGGGAGAGAAAATGTTACTTGCTGGATAGTTGTCCATGTTGACATTAGTAAGGCTGCATTCTCTGTCTTGCATCGCACTGAACATGAGCAGTCGCTGAGATAAACGACCAGACGATTGATTGCTGCGATGGCTGTGATTGTTTTCTTGTGATCGCATCGTTGGCTTCAGAGTGAGAGAATTCTCATTATTTTTGCAGGATTGCTTCCAAGAAACAGCCGCAACTGAATCCAAGGAACGACTTGAAGGTTTAGTTGATGTTGTGGCTTCAACGACTTGATCTGGTTTTGAGAGAACTTCGATGAAGGAATTCTTACGAGACTTCAAAGGATCCACAACGATCAATCGAGTTTGTCTTGGTTTCACGTTTCCAGCTCCCATGATATTTGCACACTTTCCAATTATGATATGGGAGTTATCAATATAAAATAATTCGGTGTGTACAATTTTAATAAATTAAACAAACTAATTCAACATTTCGATGAACTATTTCTACACTGACATGATAGTTTATCGATGTTGCTGAGCATAAAATTACCCTTGCCCTACTTTTATAGATGGGTTGACTATTGACAGGATCAGTACTAGTTTAATTAACCCGAGTTAAAAAGTAAAAAAGTTACTTGGTGAAGGTAGTGAGTGCACCTTATTGATGATATAAGATCACATATAATAATATACACTATGGTCTCTACTGTTATGTAGTGCACAATGATCCCAGATCGCATCCAGCACAATGCTAAAAGTACGTCTTTATCATTACAATACTTCTTTACAATAACATATTTGGTTTACAGAGATGACACATTTTGTTCGTTCAATGATAGGTCCAAGCTTGCTGGCTTGTGACTTATCTAACATGGCCCACGAGAGTCGTCGAGTATTGGCGGCCGGTGCAGATTTTTTGCACATTGACGTGATGGATGGTCATTTTGTTCCTAATTTGACATTCGGCGCTCCAGTTATCTCATCCTTGAGAAAAAATATCCCGGATGCAATATTTGACGTTCATTTGATGGTGACTAATCCTGAAAAGTGGGTTGCGGACATGGCCTCAGCAGGAGCAACTTATTTTACTTTTCACGTAGAAATTGAAAAAACAGAAGCCGAAAAATGGCAACTTATTGAAGATATAAAGAAACATGGAATGAAAGTTGGAATAGCTGTAAAACCAAAGACACCGATAGAATCAGTTTTCCCTTTCATTCAAGGGCTAGACCTGGTCCTGGTCATGACGGTTGAGCCCGGATTTGGTGGCCAAAAGTTCATGGACGATATGATGCCGAAAGTTCAATCTTTGCGATTGCAATATCCCAACTTAGATATCGAAGTGGACGGTGGATTATCGCCAGCAACAATTGATATTGCTGCTTCTGCTGGAGCGAATTGGATTGTTGCTGGTTCTGCGGTATTCAAATCTGATCCAGTGTCTGTCATTTCTTCCCTAAAATCGTACGTTTCACCTATGTATTCATGATTCAATATCTCACAACTATTTTTTCATAGATGTGTCGACAAGTACAACTCCTTATAATTGTATAGAAGTAATAATATTCTTTCACTAGTAACATTTCTCTTCAATTTATGGCTTAAAGTGGTTTCGCCAGTCTACCGCTATAAATGTCACCTAGCTTGATATTCACTTTTGCTTTTCTTCACGAACCTTCATTACCGATTGCAACGAGTAATAGCCTAAGAACAGCGTAACTGGAAAAGAGAATCCGAGATACTTGATAGTTCTGTAGAATGACAACCCTTCAATTGCCAGCCAATATCCTGAATACAGCAAAAGCGTTCCAGCTAAACACAATACAAATGCTATCGAAATTGGAGATTTCAAGTAAGCAATATTCGGTTTCAGTGACACATTGAAGCCTATGAAAACTACCAATGGAACCAAAGTTAGCAACGTGAAAGTCCCAGCCATGAAGTCGCTAGCCCTTTGCGCAGGAGGGCGCATTTGATGTTCAATTTGTGGTAAAGCTTGAAGAGTATTGTCCGATGTGTGCAAAAGAGACTTTGCATACAAAGGTAGGTTAACAACGGGTTTCGATGGAAATTTCAAATCAATGCTCCCTACAATCCATTCTAACGGGAGAGCAAAGGTTGCATCACCAACTAAGATGGAGATAGAATAAGCGGCCGAGGCATAGTTGAAACTATCAACCTCTTCCGCAAGAATGATGGAAGATGTGTATTCATATTCCGGACCATCTCCGCTTCTCTTGGAAGGAAATACAGTCGAAACACCGCTATTCAGATTCGTAAATCGTACAAAGCTTTGATGCGGCTTTTTCATTTTTTCACCACCAACTTGAGCAGGACTGATAGCGTATGTAATGTGAACAGAATCCAACGCCACGGCAGAAGCACTAAATCCTGCAAAACCGTTTGGAGCACTAACAGCACTCAATTCAGCAGGTGATGCAACTCTATTATCAGAAACACCAGCATGGACTCTCACAATTGATATATTCTCAACCACCGTAAAATACCCTTGGTATTTGATTGGATTTGTCTTCGTAGAAACAGTCACAGACAAGTTAACGATATATCTACCCGAACCCAATTTTTGATTTGATAAAGTAATTGAATTTCCGCTAATCTTCACACCCTCCGCAAAAAGAGTATCTTTTCCGCTGCACTTGAGAGAAAGTATTTCTATTTCCACCACAGGAACCGAGTTCCCAAGCAAGTCAAACACTTCAACTTCCAAATTATGATTTTCAAATTCGCCCGCTTTCAAAACACCGCTGTGATGTGTGACATACAGCGGAGCACTCTTATAAGAGGTTAATTTGAACACAGATTCATAGGCACGAAATAGAGTCTCAGCATCATCTGAGTACTTGAGAGGAATCAATGCATCAGCAGTTGCCTGCATCTGCGATGATGATAATTTAACCTTCTTATCGCTGAGTTTACTTAACGATCCGAGGATAGTTGGGTCTGACAAAGCATCACCATTTCCGGTTGGTAACAAGTGGAATGCACTTTCATACACTTCTGACACAATTGCAGCAGCATTGTTGTCGCTGTAGACTGCAGCTAAAGTCTTTAATACCAAATGGACATTCTCAATATCTAATTTAACTTCGCCACCAACAGTAAGGATGTGTCGCAACTGCTGAAGACCATTTTCAACGGCTTCATTAGAGAGTCTTTTATGATATTGACCAAGGAGTATCGATCCAGCAATATCAATTAGGGAATCGCTCTATGAACAAAAAAATATATGAGGATTAAAACTATAAGAATATAAAGCAACATACTGTTAGGTTTATGTGAAGGGACTCCAAAACATCAGTAGGTACAGAAACGGAGCACCCACAATCATCACTATTAGCCGAGATGAAATACCAATCTAAATTTGTATTTGCAGAACTTGATGCCGCAAGAATACTATCGCATGCGCAAAAACCCTTCAAGTCACCATATTTCTTCGAAAGTTGGAGAGCGTGGTAAATCTCTCGGTTGTCATGGCTGTTTTGAGCAATAGTCTTCACTCTTTGCTGCACTCTAATGATATCTTTCTCAGACCAAAACCCAGATATATCTGCAGCATCAACAACGATGGCACACAACACGGCCAAAATAGCAAGTAACACAACCGTATTAAACAACATTGTCGGCAGGAATTTATTTATGAATACATATGAGCAACATGGCTGGATTTGGACTGGTGGCGCGACTTTTTTCGCTCTGGGCTCTTTTTCCGGACTGGATTAATTAAAAATATCGGTTTTTACGAAAATATAAAAAAAATGAAATTATGGGAACCTAGAGAAAATTACAGCCGGCCGTTTCTTGTGTGGTATTGTATACTGTAGTATTGTCACAGCAACATAATATATGAGCTATGTAATATCTCCCCACCTTCACATGTCCACAACGGCTGTCAAACTTGCCGACACAAAGGATGGTAAAGCTGCAACTGCAGCTGCCGTGTCATATATTCCGGCAGCTGCGTTGAAGAGATTTGCAGATGATCTTGAAAGTGATTCAACCACAAACAAATTTTTGGAAATCAATCGAGACAGGGTTCAGAATTTTATCGAGAAACCCACAAACAAGCCTCTCCATTCCCAACGTTCTCCTTCTCAAACAAATAGACGCACAAAAATTGCTGGAATAAACAGTTACAGCTTTGATAATCCAGGAGCGAACACAAAGACTTTTATCCACTTACAAAATAAACCAGAATTTCAAAGCTCTCTCGGAGCCAAATCCCGTTTTGGTGATGGTGATGGTTCTTTTTTCGATCGCTGGTTAACATCTGATGTGTCTAGCTCCAAGCAACTTTTGGATAAGGATGGTCTTCCGGTCATGAAGTAAGATTCTTGACACGTCAATGTAAACTGTCCCAATCTTTCCATTTGCAGGTTTACATTAAATGAGGTGCAAACAGGCTTCAAGAAACATTTGAAAGATTATAAGGAGAGCAAAGATGCTGTATTCCGTTCTCATTACGTCAAACCATATGCAGAGCGTCGTGCAGAACGTCTTGAACGAGAGAAGTTAAAGCAGGACTTGGACATATTGGAGCCGGAAGTCCAGTTTCAGGATTTGGGATTTGAAGGAAAAGAGAATCCAGGGCTGACTATTCAAATAGAGAATGCAGAACAGATTAAAAAGGATTCAAAGCTTCCACCAATTGCGTCTCCCATTACTGCAGTGGAAAGAGAAAATTATTTTGGAAGTGAAGCCCGGATGGTCTTCTTCGATTATTATCACAATCTCTCTAGACAACGACTGAACTTTGATATCAACAACAATTCTAATTTAGAATCACTGTCTTCTCCTCGAGTGGATGTGGTCATTGGTCAATCTCCGGTCTCGCCGCGAGTAGAATTTGCAACTAAAAAGTCACCACTGTTTGCAGAGGGCGATATTCTCGATCCAAAATGTAAAGTTGAGCTTCCACCCGATGTTGAGCGATTTTCATACTCTGCAATGCGTCCCCACTTGAATACGGTCAGTCAAGAAGAGAAAAAGCAATTGTTAGACCATTTATTCTCGTTATCCAGAGAGAAAAAAAGTAAATCATCATTACAATTAGCTCGACCAAATTCTGCAAGAACTATTTTCTTAAAAGGATGTGTTGAAAAGGGTATTCTCCCTCAACCATCTTTAATTATCAGAAAAGAGCTGACAACGATGCTAAATATTTCTTCTTTGGGTTTTGGAAATAAAGTGGCCCAAGTGTTAGCTGAGGCATTGGATGTTCTTCCTGCCTTGGAAGCTATTTCGATAGCTGATAACAATTTAAGTGATGAGGGCCTCGTTCCTATTGTTAATAAACTCTCTTCCTGCAAGAGCCTAACTAGCGTTGATATCTCCAACAATAAGGTCGATGGTGCAACAGCAGAAGCACTGAGAAAATATTTATCTTCATCGAATTGTCTAATGCGCGAGTTGATCATGCAAAATGCTAACGTTGACGATTATGAAGCATCAAAGTTTATGGCAGTTATTGGAATTCAGAACACTTTGGAGTCAATCGATTTGAGTCATAATTTGTTGGGGTCTCATGAATTTGCTGTGAGAAAACAATCTCAAACTGCAGGCGAAGCGATTGGTAATCTACTTAGGACACCTCAATGTTCTCTCAAAAGCTTAAAGCTTGCTTGGAATATGATTCGCTTCAGCTCTGGTATCAAGTTGGCGGAGTCAATTCGACATAATAAATCTCTAACTTACTTAGATCTAAGCTTCAATAAGTTGGACAGCGAGGGTGCCGAGATTCTTGGAGATGGTCTTTATGAACATCCAAAGCTTCAAACATTAAGACTTGCTCATAATAATATTTTAGCGAAACCAGCGTGTGTCATCCTATCGGCGGTAAAAGGTTGTGGTTCGCTTACTGAACTCGACTTGTCGGAAAATCCTATCGGTGAAGAAGGGGCGAGAAGTCTGTTGGCGTTGAACTTGACTCACGGAAATCGTATTAAGGTTGATATTCGCAATTGTACTTTAAAGATAAAGGATCCTACTTGTTGGTTTCAAATGCATCATCCTCGAGGTTCATATGACCTTGATCTGTCGAGACCTTACGAACGTGCCGTTTGCATTGAGTTGCTTCGAAGTGTTGCCCGTGACAAAGATCTCGGCTTTGCACAATTCAAGTATATTTCTCCTGATGATCTCTCAGGAACTGGTGTGGATATATCACTGAAGTTATATGAAGACAATGCAGTCTCTAGACCTGGAACTTCTGCCGCATCTCCTTTTCGAAGATCTTCTACTGCCATGTCGAGTTTGAGCATTCCGTCGTCGCCACGAAGCAATGTGTCACCCGATATTGGAATGAACCATGTGGGGAACTCTGTGACTGATCCCACCATTCCCGTGGAAAGTACAATTGATGAAGTAGATGTCCAGGAAAGGATCCAAACTGTTGATGCCAGTGGTGAATCACGACCTGGTAGCTCATTATCATTTATTCGTGCCTCCAACAGTATTCCTCCTTCACCGCGAATGCTCAATCCCGCGAGAAGTGTAGTCTCACAAAATGAAGGGCCAAGTCCAAATACAACGGTTATTGACGACGACGAGACCTATTTTCGCGAAACATTCCGTGAAGCTGCGAATCGTATTTTTCAACAATATGACCAGGATCAAAGTGGAACATTGGATAAATCCGAAGTCGCTCACATTCTAGAACAGCTCGGACTTGAAGGGTCATGGGCTCTTGTTGACAAATTGGTTGCAATCTATGATAGTGATGGCTCCGGATGCATTGAAGAAAATGAATTTGTAAGTTTCTTAATGGATGTGAAAAAGAGCTATAACAAAGAAAACAAGGTTATTTTTGCCAATCGTTACTTTTATGTTGGTAACGATGTTAATCCTAAGCCGAAGAGGTACCTTCCTCCATCTCAAGGAAAAGTTAAATTAGTTGTAGATGGTCAACGTGATACCGATGACTTCGGAAATGGTATTATTTCTACAACTCAGATAGAATCGCTCTTGGATGCTGGGAAGACCATTTGCGAAAGCTCGGCCCTATTTGAGTTTGCATTGGATGCTTCCACCTGGACTATTAACGAAGCTCGGACGTTTTTCAAAGTCATGGTGCGTGAGCTAGGTTCCGTCTTGCAAGTAATGTTGAAACTGTTGCCCCGTATGGCAACACCATTGGATGTTCGTATGCTGATCGCATACGTTACTAACCACGATTATCAACAGATTCAACACTTAAAACTATTGTTAGGTCCGCTGTTTCGAATATTGATTGGTATTCCCAATGGATTTTATCAACTCTCGTTGCATGAACCGAATGATCGAAAAGCGTTGCATTCACTATTGCAGCTGAGTCGCAAACACAACCATCACAGAAGGAAACTGCGCTTGGGTGATACTAGTCAGATGGGAGACTGGTCATGTTTCCGAAATGTCATGCTTGATGGAAGTCCATTTATGTTGAGCGAAGAGTGGTTGGATGACGAAACAATTCCTGAAAAAGCAAGATTAGAGTTTGATTTTGTATCAATGGAATCAGTTTCTATAAAGGAGACTGAAATTTCCAACTTGAGGTTATTTCGTGTTTTGCAAGCACTGGGCATGGTTGAGCCATCGAAACGTAAGCGAATCTTTCAAAGACTTAATCAACTCAATGATGAAGGTCGGCAAGTCTCAAAAGGTTCGGGAAATAGAAAGTGGGAAGTTGGACACAATGCAGCCAGTAATATTGCAGAACATCTTGAATCATTTTTTGACAAGGAATCGCTTTCAAAACGAGTTGCCATCCCTTATATATTATCCACAACCTTAGAAGAAACAACCGTGTTAGAAGAAAAAAAGAAATCCAAAAGTTCTGGTGGGTTGAAGCAACCTCGATCAAAACTAGGACCGCGGCAAAATCAAACAAAACTCCCTCAAGTATCTTCTGCCACCAGTGTTAGACCTTCTTCTGGGTCTGTAGATACTCCAAGTATCACCAATAATGCTTCGTCTTTCCAATTACCTGACTTGTCACAAGATGTTGCAGGATCAAGGTCTCGTCCTGGAAGTAGCGCTATGGTTGGTAATGAGCTGAGAACAATAGATATTTACGGTCAACACATCAAGGACATGCTGGAACATCCAACACCAGGGACGGACCAGACATTCATTGCAATGAGAATCATTGACGCTCTCGAAATGATTTTAGCTGGTCGTTTCATCACTTGCGCTCAACTATCACTTCTTGTGGAACGTCTGCCGGCTGGAAACGTGTCACTACATGCGTTAGCTACATATCGAGTGGAATTGATAATATCGTTGTTTTCTAGAATCAAAGATTTGATCAACTTTGATTTCGTATTGAAAGATTTAGAGTCTGTGGAAATTGCAATGCTGATGTTCCGTATTGGTTGGTTAAATATTTGGAACCCTATTAAGGCGGAAGGAGATATTTGTCTGAATCTTGCAAGAATTGATGAGCGTCAAATAGCGAAAATGCTTGTGTGCTTAAATTTTTTGGAACGTGGCACGAATTGGCTTCATCCTAGTTACCATGAAACACGCGAGCTACATCTTGCTTATCGAGCAACACATCCCATCAAGCCGCTTGTTGATGATAAGGAAATGGCCCGGAAAGGGAAAGACACAAAAGATTCGGCCGGAGTAATTGAAAGCGATGGAATATTGCATAATGAAACGACTGACTCAGAGGATGACGAATCATGGACAATGCCCTCATCATGGTTGGTGGAGTCAACTTTCCCAACTTGCGGGATACTTTCTTTACAATATTTTTCCGGTAAAGGTATACAAATGAGCGGCGCAGCCCCAAATATTCCTATTCGTATGGCTTTAATGCCATTGGTGTTGCCGACACCCTATGATGAGGATTTAAGGCACCCCAGCGAATTCACTGTAGAACATTCCGAGAATATGTTGCAAAAGCTAGGGGTCAAATTGTCTCTTCAAAATGGTTCATCAACGAACACTTAATGTAATGATTATGCAACACCAACACCGCGCAATAGAGTAGAATTAATTCAAGAACATAGAAGCATGGAAGCTAAAGTTACATATATGCAATAACAAACATGTAATTTAAATTGATCATAACAAGAAGGGACAAAGAATATGGTAAATAACAGAACAGATCACCACATCTACTTCAAGCTGCCTTTTCCTTTTAAGATTTCACAAAATGTATAATGTCTTCGATTAAATAATATTTTCATCATTCAACACTTTCACAAAACTCTTGGATTTCCGAATAGCAGCAATATGGGGAGGCAAATTTTGGCGGTGTTGTGAGAAACGATCGTTAAACTCCAGCTGTAGATCAATAGCCTTCTGATTTCGAGCCTCTTGCAACGCTTCTTCTTCTGCCCTGAAAGCAGTCGACACCGATTCCAACTCATCCAACATGTAGTTCATTTCATGCAGATTATTGCCTACCAAGAAGCCAATGTTTGGAACGGAGTCATTTATTGACGATTTATTTGCTTTAATATTATACAGCGCAGCATCATCATAATCCCAGGCGATACCCTTCCCAACACTGTCTGTTGCTCTGGACTTCGAGTCTTCCCGTAGGAACATGTCATAGTCATCACTTTCCTGCGTTGCCAGAAGTGGATAAGCCCTAGCAAGACTGAGTTTCTTTGTCATCCTAAGAATTTGAGTGTCTTTTTTCTGAATTTCTGCATGAAGCTTGATAATTTCTTCGTTAAGTAAGTCTTCTGTCGATTTATAGGTGGTTGCCATAGATGACCTTGCGCGCTGCGCTTCTTCCTTCGAACGCCGAAATGATGCACCATTCGTTTGGTTGTTCTTCATCGCTCCAAAATTATGAGTACTACTTTCGGCTACTATATTATTTTCCTCACCAGTGCCTTTTTTTAATGAATCGTGAAGGGAAGCTGATGTCCCTCGAACAGAAGGGGCACTAGCAGGTCTAAACTTACCACTTGACCCAGGGTTATTCTGGACAGCACCATTGGAGAGAATTTTATTTGAGCTTGCAGAAGTAATGACCGCTTTAAGCCGCTTCTCTTCATTGTGTTTATTGGCCTTCAGTTTGTTAAAGTCGAGCAAAAGCGCTTGGTAACGAGAATGAGCAAGTCTATTCTGGTTGGTCAATGCTTCAATTTCTCCC
>JACCEA010737798.1_pt1 | contig 19765 bp, 11 predicted proteins | sample 7449851 | NCBI WGS metagenome assembly JACCEA01 (sample SAMN15323453, study PRJNA562643) | freshwater metagenome | isolation source: river surface water | place: USA:Blue River Watershed | collected 2017-08-18
AAATCTTCTACTTTTGGCGCGACTAAAAACAATACAAAAATTTAACTTTTATGGGGTCAATGATGATTTATGTGCCAATAGTAATGGCAATAATTGGTCTACTTTTTATGTGGATTAAAAGATCTTGGGTTTTAAAACAAGACGCAGGTGATGGAAAAATGAAAGAAATTTCAGATTACATCTACGAAGGTGCGCTTGCATTTTTGAAAGCTGAGTATCGCTTATTAGCAATTTTCGTTGTTGGAGCGAGTGCTGTTTTAGCTGGTATTTCGTTTATCGTACCAACTACGCACATCTTAATTGTAGTTGCATTTATTTTCGGAGCATTCTTTTCAGCATTGGCTGGAAACATGGGGATGAAAATTGCAACTAAAACAAATGTTAGAACAACGCAAGCTGCTCGTACAAGTTTGCCACAAGCATTGAAAGTATCTTTCGGCGGTGGAACTGTAATGGGATTAGGAGTTGCTGGTTTAGCAGTTTTAGGTTTAACAGCATTCTTCATCATCTTCTTCCAAATCTTCATGAAAGGTCAATGGACTTCAACAGAAGATATGACAATTGTACTTGAAACTTTGGCTGGATTCTCATTGGGAGCTGAATCAATTGCATTGTTTGCGCGTGTTGGTGGTGGTATTTATACAAAAGCTGCTGACGTTGGTGCTGACTTAGTTGGTAAAGTTGAAGCTGGAATTCCAGAAGATGATCCACGTAATCCTGCAACTATTGCAGATAACGTTGGAGATAACGTAGGTGACGTTGCAGGTATGGGGGCGGATTTATTCGGTTCTTACGTTGCAACAGTTTTAGCGGCAATGGTTCTTGGTAACTATGTGATTAAAGACAATGGGGGTGCTATTGCTGATATTTTCAATGGAATCGGACCAATCTTGTTGCCAATGGCAATTGCAGGTTTCGGAATTTTGTTCTCTATCGTTGGAACAATGTTGGTGAAAATTTCAAGTAATGATGCTAAAGAAGCGCAAGTACAAAAAGCGTTGAACATCGGTAACTGGGTATCTATCATATTAACTGCTATTTCTTGTTTCGTGTTGGTAAAATTCATGTTGCCAGATTCAATGAAAATGAACTTCTTCGGTGAAGAGGCGAAGGATATTTCATCAATGCGTGTATTCTACGCTACGATTATCGGTTTAATCGTTGGTGGTGCTATTTCATCTGTTACTGAATACTACACAGGATTGGGTACTAAACCAGTTTTGAAAATCGTTCAAAAATCTTCAACGGGTGCTGGTACTAACGTAATCGCTGGTTTAGCAACTGGTATGATTTCTACATTCCCAACAGTTATTTTGTTCGCTGGTGCAATCTGGGGATCTTACGCATTAGCTGGTTTCTACGGTGTTGCCTTGGCTGCTTCTGCAATGATGGCTACAACTGCTATGCAATTAGCAATTGATGCTTTCGGACCGATTTCTGATAATGCAGGTGGTATTGCTGAAATGAGTGAATTACCAAAAGAAGTTCGTACACGTACAGACATTTTGGATTCAGTTGGTAACACAACTGCTGCAACGGGTAAAGGATTTGCAATCGCTTCTGCTGCCTTGACATCTTTGGCTTTGTTTGCTGCTTATGTAACATTTACAGGTATTGATGGAATTAACATCTTTAAAGCGCCAGTATTAGCAATGTTGTTTGTTGGTGGTATGATTCCAGTTGTATTCTCTGCATTAGCAATGAATTCAGTTGGTAAAGCTGCAATGGACATGGTATACGAAGTTCGTCGTCAGTTCAAAGAAATTCCAGGAATTATGGAAGGAACTGGTAAACCAGAATACGGTAAATGTGTTGAGATTTCAACGAAAGCAGCGTTACGTGAAATGATGTTGCCAGGAATTTTAACGATTGGTTTCCCAATTGCAATTGTTTTGTTAGGTAAATTAGTTTACAGTACAGACAATCAATTGATCGCTGAGATGTTGGGTGGTTATATGGCAGGTGTAACGGTATCTGGTGTTCTTTGGGCAGTATTCCAAAACAACGCTGGTGGTGCTTGGGATAACGCTAAAAAATCATTCGAAGCTGGTGTTGAAATTAATGGTGAAATGACGTACAAAGGTTCAGATGCTCACAAAGCTGCAGTAACTGGAGATACAGTTGGAGATCCTTTCAAAGATACGTCTGGTCCTTCAATGAACATCTTGATTAAATTAACATGTTTAATTGGTTTGGTTATCGCTCCAATCTTAGGAAATGGTCACGGAACTGATAAAGCAGGTAAAGAAGGATGTGGAATGGAGCAATGTCATGGTAAAATGGAATGTCACAAAGACATGAAAGATTGTCACCATGGTGGAGCAACATGCGAAGCGCATAAAAATGGCGAAACAATGATTGGAAAATGTGACATGTCAAAATGCGCAACAATGTCGAAAGACGAATGTGCTAAGATGTGTGACTCTTTAGGTTGTTCAGCTGAAGAAAAAGAAATGTGTTTAGCACACTACGGAAAAGATGGAAAATTCATCGGTGGTGGAAAATGCGAAAAAGAAGGAGCTTGTTGTGCGGATAAAAAAGCATGTAAAGATGCTTCTAAATGCACGGACAAAAAGAAATGTGATGGTGCCTGCAAGCATTAATTCAAGATAAAACTAGTAGAAAGCCCCGATCACTCGGGGCTTTTTTTATGGCCTTACGTAACCATTCTATTACACTTCGTTTTTTGATATATTTGACATCATGAAAACACTCCTTATCTTTTTAATTGCATTTTTAGGATTCAATGCGGGTTCGCAAGTTCAATTCGAGACGACGAAGCACGATTTTGGTGATTTAGAGCCTTATGACGATCATTTTGTAGACATTGTCGTTAAAAACCTAGGAACGAAAAAAGAATACTTGTTAAGCGTTAAAAAACCTTACGATGTAGTTTATATCGTGAACGGTCAATTCATCGAGCCTGATAGCTCTATTGTCGTTCGTTTACAAGTGAATCCAAAAGCAAAAGGAAGATTTAATTACGAAGTGCAAATCTTTACAAGTGATAAGAATGAAGCTACTACTATTAAATTAACGGGAAACATAACGGAACTCCCACAAGACAATCTAAGTGCGTTTACAGCGTGTCCTGATTTTTCTTCGCGTCCAAGCGGAAAAGCAAACAAATTTGACCTAACAGTTGTGACCGTTGATAAAGAAACGCGAAAACCATTGATGAGTTCGGAAGTGACAATGATCCAAAATGGTCAACCGATTTGGGCGAATGCAACCGATAAAAATGGTAAAATCAAAAAGGAAGCAACCTTGGGTTTAAGCTATTTCTATGCAACACATGATGGATATTTACCAGCAGAACTTGGTTCGTATGTCAATTTTCAACGAAATTACGTCATTTTAGAATTGGTGAAGGCTCCAGTTATTGAAATTCCACTTCCAGAACCAGTAGAGCCAGAATTGGCGCAAAAGGATACGGTGATTGAGTTGGTCGTTGTTGAAGAGGTTGAGCAGAACTTGGAGAATCAATTGAAAGAAGAACCGACTACCATTGTTGAAAACAATTCGATTCCAGTTGAATTAGCGGAATTAGATAAGTCAAATTTTTCGGAAGAGTATTTTAAACCGATCAATGTCGTTTTTGTACTTGATGTTTCTGCATCGATGAAACAGGTAGATAAAATTGAATTGATGAAATTTTCATTGTTTCAATTGACGCAAATGTTGCGACCTCAAGACAAAATGGGAATTGTAACCTATGCGACCGACGCGATGGTATTGTTACCTCCAACATCTGGTGCAGACAAAGAGAAAATCAATAAACAAGTTGAAGATTTGAAAGCATCTGGATTGACTGCGGGTGGAGCTGGGATAAAATTAGGGTATAAACAGTGTTTAAAAGGTTATTTGGATGATGGTGTGAATCAAATCATTGTAATCACTGATGGTGCATTTAATCGCAGTTCGGACGATTACAAGAAGTTTATCAAGAAATACAAACGGAAAGGAATTCAAATGTCAGTTGTGGGAATTAAGAACAAACCAATGGATGAAGATGAAATGAAAGCAGCTGCTGAATTAGGAGGTGGTCGTTACATTCCAATCTTTAAATTGGCAGATGCTCAGAACAATTTGAAAGAAGAAATTCGCTTTGTAGCCTTTAAAAAATAAGTGATTTCGAATCAAACTACGTAGTTTTACTTAGTTGCTTCTAGTGTGTATAAAGTATATACCGTTCTAATTCTTGAAATTTCTAAATGGATTGATTAATCCACCGTTACTTTGTACTGTAGGCAATAATATTGTCTGCGCAATAAGCAATAGTTAGGTGGTTTCGGGTTAAAGGCACAGTTCATTCTGTGCCTTTTTAATCTAAAATTTATAAAAATGTTTGGCAAAAATTCTTGAATTCCTAAGGATTATAAATTGTTCAAAAAATATTTTTATTTTCTCTTAAATTGCTTGTTTTGAAGCTATTTAATGAATAAATTTGAACATCACTCTCCGTAAGGGATATTTTTATCTACTTTATTGGAAATGAAATGAATACAATGAAAGCTGTTGTCGTAGAGGATTTCAAATTAATTGCCACCATTTGGGAAACACTTCTCAAAGATTTGGGCTTTAATGAAGTTCATGTTTTTCATCACGCAGAGGGTGTTAAAGAAGGTATTTTGGAAATCCAACCAGATATTGTTTTCATGGATGTGAATTTACCAGGAGCAATGAGTGGTTTAGATATTACTGAAGAGGTTATCAAAGTGAATCCATCGATCAATATCATGATGCTTACGATTCATACCGATCCTTCTTATATTCAACGAGCTTTTGCAATCGGTGCAAAGGGCTTTGTAACTAAAAATTCTCCGATTTCAGAAATTAAAGAAGCCGTAAAAACGATTACTGGAGGTCAAACTTACTTGTGTAAGGAAATTGGTGAAATTTAATGAATTAAGCTACGCTTTCCAAAATAGGTCTAACTACCTGATAAAGCTTTTCTTCATCCCATGGTTTTGAAATGAATTGTTCCAAGTGCTTTTCTTCACTTAATTCTTGAACAATAACATCATTTGCTTGTCCAGAAAGCATAACACACTTGATGTGCGGATATTTTTCCTTGATTGAACGAATCAACTCAGCACCATTCAATTTAGGCATCTGATAATCAACAACGATAATTAGAATCTCAATTTGATTACTTAATAATTCATTCAAATTTTCTAAAACAATTGTTGGATCTGAATAACATTCCAAAAGCGTTGTTTTCGGCTCAATGATCTTATTCAGTTGAAACGAAAGCATTTGCAGGATGAACGGATCATCATCTACACAAACAACCGCATATTTTAAATTATCCATGGTACAAAAGTAACTGAAAAAAATTACAAATTCTAAAATATTTTAGGTTTGTGATGAATCAAACAATTGTATATCAATCATGTGTAATTTATTTGTAAAAAGTTACTGTAAAACGCGTTGAGTTCGGAATTGAACTAACCTGAATTTTCGCATGATGTTCTTCTACTACATTTTGTACAATGCTTAACCCCAAACCAGTACCATTTGATTTTGATTTGGTCGTATAAAATTTGGTAAACATTTTCTCCAACACATCTTGAGGAATTACATCTCCATCATTTTCAATAGAAATCTCATAAGTTTTATCTGTTTCTAAAGATTCAATGATTAATTTACCGTATCCTTGAATCGCTTCAATTGCGTTTTTAATGAGGTTGGACCAAAGTTGATACAATTTAATTTCGAAGCCTTCAATTACAATCATTGGGTCAATGTTGAAATGCAAGTCAACTTTCGAATTTATCTCGTAGTTAAATACATTTAAAACCGTTGAAATATTGTGTTTCAAATTGACTGGTCCTTTCATCGAATTTTGATCAAAACGAACGAAAGTACGCAGGTTTTTGACCACCTGACTTGCTTTGTCACTTGCAATCAATATCGTATCAATAAAAGTTCTTGTTGTTTGAATGTGATAAATCAAATTTAAATAGTCAAACGGATTTGAAGTCTGAAGAATATGATTAATGACGTCCTTTTCTTCAATGGAAATGCGTGCCTTAACAAGATTGTTGGCAAGTGTTGGAATATCTACTGAAATTTCAGGGAAATTGGTGCGAATGTACTCTTCAAAAGCGGCAGCTTCTCTGCGCGACTGAATTCCTCCAATAAATAGTTCAATATTATTTTCTACAGCACGGTTACACGCAAAATGCAATTGTTCAATGGTACATTTTTCCATGATCGATTTGAACAAGCTTTCGAGTGTATATCGAATACTTTCTGCTCCAACTTTAATGGATCCAAGTGGCGTGTTTAAATCATGAGCAATTCCAGCAGAGATTTCCCCAATCATCGCTAACTTCTCTTGGTCTGTCAACAAACGCGATAATTCAGCATTTTTTAAGGTTTTTTCAATAACTTCTTTTTCGAGATTTAAATTAATCTGACGAATTTGCTCTTTAGAACGTTCAATTTCCTCTAAATTTTCTCTTCGAATTGTTACGTTCACTAACATTTCAGCGAATAATGTCAAAATTTTCTTATCGCGCTCTGTGTAGGTATAGTGGTTGTTTACAGAATCGAATCCAATGAACCCAATGCAATGTCCTTCTTTCATCAAAGGAAGAGCAAGTAAACTTTTTATATCTTGGATTTCCAGGAGCTCACGTAATTTCTCTTTAGGCAATTCATCAACAGCTGGAATATCCATTGGTTCACCTGCGAAATGCTTCTCAACCCACAAAGGCATATCTTCGAAAGAAACATCTTGAAGGTTTTCAATTTGAGGTGTTATCCCTTCTCTGCACCATTCGTATAAATTCGAACTTGTTCGTTTTGCGGTATTATAATCAAAAATGTAGGAACGATCGGCATTAACAAATTGCCCAATATCTTTTAATGATTGGTTAATCGAATAATCCAAACTTTCAAACGGTGAATTAATAAATTGGGTTGCAATATTCATGATGAGGTTTTGCAACTCAACTTGATTTTCCAACTGTAGTTCATTGTTTTTTGCCGCTGTAATGTTTTGGCGAATTGAAAGGAATGATTCAATTTCATCTGCAGCATTCAAAATTGGATAAATAATTGTTTTTACCCAATAATGTGAGCCATCTTTTGCCTTGTTCTTAACATCTGCGCTCCAGGTTTTCTTTGCTAAAATTGTGTCCCAGGCGTCTTTCCAGAATTCTTTTGAATGGTGATTTGACGCAACAATTTTATGTGTTTTACCCAACAATTCTTCTTCACTGTATTGTGAGATTTTACAAAATTGTTCATTCACCAATGTGATGATGCCATTGACATCCGTAAAGGAAACCAATGAACTTGCATTGATAGCATTTGTAATTTGTTGAAGGTAACGATTCTTGTCGTTCAGTTGTCGCTCAGCTTCTTTTCGTTCTGAAATATCACGAGAAGATGCAATCACATAACCTTCGCCATCGATTTCTTGAAAGCGAACGCTAACCTCCACTGGAATGATTTGTCGAGTGACTTGATTGACATTCCGACCCTCAAGGATTAAAATTTCTTTTTCTTTAATTTCTGCAATATGATCATCCCAATCTTGCTCAGTTTTGAAAACAGATTCAAAGTCAAAAATGGTGTATTTCTGAATTTCCGATTGTGGAATTCCTAATCTTTTGGATGCAGATTCATTGATATAAATTAACTGTCCTTTCACATTACTTACTTGTAATGCATCGGTCGAATGATTTAAGAAGCTTTCAAGTAAGCGCAATTGTGCATTTACTTCTTGTACATGTTCCTCACTTCGTTTGGCTTGTATTTCAGCTTTTTTTATGGGGGTAACGTCTATACCGTAACCTATGACATAGTTTAATTCACCGTGTTCGTCGTAGCTCGGAGACATTTTTCTGAAAACCGTTTGAGTATCTCCATTCGGTAGGACATAGTTGTCTTCCCACTCGAGCGAATTTTTTGATTCTACAATTTGGTTAAAAACCGCTCTGCGCTCATCGGCCATCTTTGTATCCAGATTGCGTAATTTGCAGTAGTCATAATCGGTTTTACCGAACATAAAATTGCGAATTTCCGGATTTTTTATCCCGTGTTTATTCACGAACAAATAGCGATGTTCAGGATCAAAAACAGCAATATCGGAAGGAATATTTTCGAGTACCGATGTGAAGAATTCTTTTTGAAATTCAACTTCTTTTCGAATAGCAGTTTCTTTTCTTAATTCAAATTTCAACTGTTTTACATCTTCATCTGCTACCTTTGAAAGATTGAAGTAATAAATGTTATCAGCTAGATAATGTTTAATCTGACCTGTTAATTCGACTGTTTGATCATTCAGTTCAATGGTTAAACTGTTAAACACCACAAACGAGGCAAAGTTCTTAGACTTGTGCTCATTTGAAAAGAAGTCAACAATATTTTGGTGAAGAAAATGGTTTGGATAATTTGAACCAATCGCAAGGATTTTTCCTTCATTGTTCGTAACCACATTGTACGGATACAAACTTTGGCATAAATCACGAAGGATGTCAATCAATGTTGATTCGTTGTGTTCCATTCAAAATAATCAAAATAAACGAACAGGAAATATTCCGTTCATTCTTTCAAGCAAATTAGTTAACTAGGTACAAAAAAGCAATTGTCTTCTGGTTAATTTTGCTTAACCTGTTCCATTATCAGCTTTAATTCTGTTCCTTGTCCCTGTTTACTGTCAAGTTCTCCCAATAATCTACCCAATTTAATACGGTGTTCTAAATTTTGAATTCCAAGGCCTTTTTTCGCTTCGTTTTTATCAAAACCTACGCCGTTGTCTTTCACGAGAACACATACTTTGTCATCCTGGCGTGACACAATAATTTCCATTTCTTGTGCTTGCGAGTGTTTCAAGGAATTGTTGACGAACTCTTGAATAATGCGGTACAAATTGAATTTATCCGTCATTCCGAAGTCATCTTCAACAATATCGTCTTCAACCGTAAGCTTAAAAAACACTTTGTTCAATTGATTGACACGGTGCACCAAATTTTCTAATGCTAACAAGAATCCTTTTTCTAATTCTGGCGGCAAAAGGGAATATGAAACTGCTTTCAATTCTTTGATTGAATTGTTGATCATATCCGAAAAATTCTTACCTAATTCCTTTTGTTCATCTGTGAAATTAAACATGTTGAACCACAAACTCATAAGCACCAAATTCTGAGCAAGTCCATCATGTAATTCCATTGCAATCTTCTTCTTCTCGCTTTCTTGCGCTTCGTTGATTACCTTGTATTTCTGTTCTTCAAATGCAATTTCTTCACTTCGATCGATTATCAAACAAATGAAAGAGTCTTTTTTATTCGAAAGTTTATTACCAATAATTTCGACATGAATTTGACAATCGTTAGCTGTTTTTTGAATTAAGTGGCGCGTAAACGAATGCTTAGTCGTGTCAATTTTTATCGTTTTTTTCTTGTCAAAATTGAGGCTTTGTAATTCTCTACCTATCAACAAGCGTTTTTCAAATCCGTAAATTTCTTTTGCTGCATTGTTTACCAATTTAATCACCAAATTTGGTCCTTCAACTGAAAACATCGGTAAAGGTGATTGCTCGAAAACATCACGAAATTGTTTCTCCGATTTCTGTATGCGATCCAACAAATCCTTGCGCTCGAAACTGTATTCAATGGTTTTAAGCAGTACTTTGTTGTTCAAGTCACTTTTTAAGATATAATCTTGAGCTCCGTGTTTCACAATATCCAAGGCCATTTCTTGGTCATCCATTCCAGATAAAATAATAATGGCAGATTTTGGAAAAATTTCGATTACACGTTCAAATGTTGCTTTTCCATTTGAGTCAACAATATTTAAATCTAGTAAAACGACATCAGGAACAAAAAACTTTGAAAATTCTTCCACTTCCATTATTGATCTAGCATGCTGTACATGGCTAGAAGAATAATTGTTTGAGGTCAACTGAAAATAAATCAGCTGCGTGAAAAAATGGTCGTCCTCAACAATTAAAACTTTGATGTTTTTCATGATAGTGGTGAATTATAGCTTTAAATTATTGATATTATTTGTACTAAACAAATTATTTTGAAAAATGTTTGTGAGTGGTTGTTTCATTATATTTCTAATTTAAGTGTTGTACCTTTTAAAGGTTCGCTTGTAATTGTTAGGTTAACATTGGATATTTTCGCCCGTTTTTGCATGTTATTTAAGCCGAATCCTTGACGAATAAGTGATGAATCAAATCCTTTTCCGTTGTCAGAAACGAGAATGTAAATTTTGCCAAGGCGTGTGCGTATCGAACAATTAATTTCTGAACATTCCGCGTGTTTCATTGAATTGCTTATGAACTCTTGTATAATTCGGAACACATTGTATGTTTTTTCAGTATCTAATTGTTTTGCAATTTTTTTAGTCATCGTCAAATTGAACTTAATCGTCGACAATGAATTCATTTTGCTGAATAATACTTCAATTGCTTGCTGCCAGCCATTATTTAATTCTGGTGGAGAAAGATTGTAACACAACATGCGTGTTTGGTCCAAACTATCTTTGATTAAGCGTTTGCAATGACCGTAAACTGTTGGGTCAACTTCTTTGTTTTCTTCAATTTGACCTAAGTATAAGTTGAGTGCAACTAAGTATTGGGCTAAACCATCGTGTAATTCCATAGAAAAACGCGCGCGTTCAAAGTCCAATGTTTCATTGACCAAAACCGATTTTTGAATATCGTTTAATTTACGTGATGTAATATCTTCCAAATGTCCATGCCATAAATTGGTATCGCCGGAGTCATATGAATTATCTGCTATTATCTGAAACCATTTTATCGTGTCTGAAGTGGTCATAAATCGAAATTCAACTGACCAAATAGTTCCTTGACGGCGTGCGTTCTCCATCCCCGACAGGAATCGTCCTAAATCTTCTGGATGAATACGCGATAAAAAGTAAGACAAACGTTCATCAAGTAATTGTCTTCTCAATGGTCGTACAACTTTTTCGAAATTTTCACCAATGTGTTTGAACCTCAAACGACGTTTTGGCAACAATTCAAAAACGAAGGGAACAATCGGAAGTGGTGGGAGATTTAAATTCTCTTGCTGCTGAGCAACATCCACCTTTTTTTGTTTGATAAATGAAAAGACATAACCATTCGTTTCATTTGGTTCAACACACAAATCAATTTGATAGTCTTTCGTCGAATAAACATCTTCAATTTCGATGTATTCATGTTTTAAAAGAGCTTCGCACAATTGCGCAAATGAAGCAGTGTCTAATAAATCCTTACTTAGATCTATTACACTTTCTTGCTCACGTCTCACCTTGAAACGTTGTTTGAAAATCTCTTTAAATGAAGAATTCAGATAGAGAATACGAAATTCTTTATCTGCTACAAGTATACCGTCGCTAAGCTTGTCGAAGAGCTTAAATAGGTCTAGGCCGTCCTTCTTGTTTCCTCCTGAAATCTTCAATCTGGTAGAAGTACCTTCTGAAGATTGTTCCAAGTCAGAGTGAAACGGTGATACAAATTTTCGCATAGGTACAGCTTTTGACTGCTGCGCACCTGCGAAAAGCGTTCCTATTACTTAAACCCTTGAAAAACAAGGCTTGCACGAAATTGTTGTAAACTTGAATTCTCAAAAAGAGAAATAATTCCCAAAAAGAGAAAATGAATTATCTGTTTTTGGTGATGAAGACTTTGTCTTTGTCGAGTTGACCTTCCAGAACCGAGAAAAACTCATCGCGCTGTTCTTCTTTCAAACAATCAACCGGAAAAGACAATTGTAAATCCTTGATGTAGTCAAAGAACATTGATTGTTGATGAATGGTTACTTTACGTAAACCACTGAAGTAAACAAGGTTTACATCTCGATCGGCAGTAATTACTGCTTTACTTGTGATTCCAGCTCTAAATCGATTACCGCGAACACCAACGATTGTAAAGATTAAGTTATCGATGGTGCAAAAAGCAAAACCGATTGCAGGCATCCATGCTTCTGGTGAAACAACGTAAAGTGTTACCGCAATGAACAACATGACAAATCCTTCCAAGAAATTGTAGGTTCTCACGCGTTTAATGCGTTCCAAACTCATCGGTTTATTCCATTTGAATTTTTCAGTTTGGTTCACTAAGCGAATACCCATCCAACGGCGAATGCTGCGACGAACATTTATGATTAAAATGAACAATCCCAATCCCAATAAAATTTCAAAACGGTAAGGCAATGCTGCTCCTGTCGTTCTGATTTTGAACATGTCAATGGAAATGTCGAACCCGATCAAAATTGTAATCAACATGGTCGGGAACAACACAAATAACAATACTACATTGATGAATTTATTCATTTGGAATCATCTTCAGTTTACGAATCAACGCGTCAATTTTGTTTTTAGAAGCATTGATTTTACTTTCCACTTCTTTGCGTAAAGCATCAGCTCCTTTCGATTTCGCGAAGAAACCAAGGTTGTTTTCGTATTGCAAAATATCGTTTTTCAAATGATCTATTTGCTGACGGATATCTGCTTTTTCTCGAGCGAATGCGCGACTAGCATCAGGTGAAGAAGCTAATGTTTCCATACGTGCTTCAAACATGACTTTTTCTTTCTCAGCGCCTTCTAGTTTCAATTGTCCGTAATGCTTATCAATCGCAGTTTTGTATTGATTGTAAATAGCATCCTTTTCTTTCATTGGAACTTTACCTGCTGCATTGAATGAATTCGTGAATTCTCTTAAATCAGCTAAAGCCTGTTTTTTATCCGATGGAAGCACATACGTTTCAATAGCAGCTATAATCGTTTGTTTTGCATGCAGATTCGTTTCCAATTGCTTGTCTTGCTCTTCGAAATGTTTCGTACGTGCATTGAAGAACGCGTCACATGCTCCACGGAAATCAGACCATAATTTTTGTTCTAATTTTTGTCCAGCGTGACCAACAGATTTCCATTGTTTTTGCAATTGAACCAATTTCTCTGCTGTTGTTTTCCACTCAGTTGAATCTTTCAATGCGACTGCTTGGTCAATAATGCGTTGTTTGGCTTCGGCAATTTTATTGAACTTCTCTTGAATTGTTCCAAAAAACTCTTTTTTTGCAGCGAAAAACTCATCACAATGTGCTCTGAATTCTTGCCAAACTTCTTCGTTTTCTTTGCGTGGACCGAAACCAATGGTTTTCCATTTTTCTTGTAAAGCCAACAATTGTTCTGTAGCTTCCTCCCACATTTTTGTGCTTGTATTTTCAGCTTTTGTTGCAACAACCGCAGCAGCTTCAGCTAATAATTCTTTTTTCTTTGCTAAATTTTCAAGCAAGGTAGAGCGACGTTCATCGTAAAATGCATTGATGCGATCATAAACTGAACGTACATTTTCCCAGTACTTCGCTTTAAGGTTTTCCCATTCATCATTGATAACTGGTCCAATTCCTTCCCACTCATTTTGAAGTGTTTTTAACGCTGTTTCAACTTCACGAATCGATTCAGTGTTTTTCAACGCTTCCAATTGTGTAATCACATCCAATTTTAATTGGTAGTTGCGTTTCAAATCGTGCTCTTTCAATTCACGGTAAATCTTCATGTTGTAGAAGAAATCTTCCAACAAACGTGAATATTCGTGCTGAATTTCGTCGCGTTTGTCGCGTGCAATATCACCTACTTTTTTCCAAGCTTCATGGATTTCTTTGTAGGCAGTAAAGGCCGCTCCAATATTTTCTTCTTTTTCAATCACATCTTTCATGCGATTGATCAAGTTACGTTTTTGTTTTAAGTTTTCTGATTCTATGGCATTGCGCGCGTCCACTTGTTCTTTGCGGCGCTCACGGTAAATGTTATACAATTCAAAGAATGCATCTTTCAATGGTTTGAAGTCCTTCGGTTCATATTCTTCACCTTTCACTTGAGCTTCCAAAGCAGCCACTTGATCCTTGCGTTCTTCTTCTAAAATATAATCGTCGAAACGTACTTTCAATTCGTTCACTTCACGATTTACCGCTAATGCATCTTCGTTTTGCGCTAACGTTTTTAATTCTTCAATTAAAGCAATGTTTTCCATAACCCAGAAATAAGGAATTTATCCTACAGTTTGTACCATTTCAAAATTTGTCAAGGCAACGAACTCTTCAATTCGTGCATCAACTTCTTCACGTGTAATGTCAGTCAAGCGCTCTGTACCAAATTTCTCAACACAGAATGATGCTAAGGCTGAACCAGCGATGATTGCACGTTTCATATTGTCAAACGACGCGTCATCAGTCGCAGCAATATAACCCATGAATCCACCAGCAAATGTATCTCCAGCTCCTGTTGGATCAAAAACTTCTTCCAACGGTAAGGCAGGCGCGAAGAACACATTATCTCCGTGGAACAACAAAGCACCGTGTTCACCTTTTTTGATGATCAAGTATTTTGGTCCCATCGCACGAATCACTTTCGACGCTTTTACCAACGAATATTCTCCTGATAATTGACGCGCTTCTTCATCATTAATGATTAACACATCAACTAGTGCCATTGTTTTCTTTAATTCATCCAAGGCAATCTCCATCCAGAAATTCATTGTGTCCATTGCAATTAACTTTGGACGTGTTTCTAAACGTTCGATTACACTTCTTTGAACCTGTGGACTTAAATTCCCCAACATCAAATACTCAACACCTTGATAACTTGCTGGAATAATTGGATCGAAATGTTCCAACACATTTAATTCTGTTACAAGCGTATCGCGTGAATTCATATCGTTGTGATAACGTCCAGACCAGAAGAAAGTTTTTTCTCCTTGTTTGATCTGAAGTCCTTCCAAGTCAACTCCTTTCGAAGCTAACGTGTTCAACATTTCTTGTGGAAAATCTTCTCCCACAACCGCAACGATTTTTTGGTCTTTTGTATAAAATGACGAAGATAAAGCGATGTATGTACCAGCTCCACCGATAATTTTATCGGTTTTACCAAATGGTGTTTCAATCGCATCAAAGGCAACACTGCCCACAGTAAGTAAACTCATTGTATGATTTTTAAGAGAACAAAGATAACACAAAGAACACGCAACATCGAAGAACTAAAGTGATTTTTACACTATTTAGGAGAAATTTAAACTTGAAGGAACTGAATAAGCATTTTAAAGTGTTTTGAGGTACTTGTAAAATGCTTTTTACCACTCCTAAAATTAGTGTGAGTTTTAGTCCATGCTCCATGTTCAATGCTCCATGTTCCAACATGTAACATTTCCCGGTTAATAAGTTTACATTTTCTACGTTAAAAAGGGAACAATCGAATCTAACTTTGTATGTTAGGATGAAAAAACGCTTCTTTAAAATTGCAAAATGGTTCTTCGGAATTGTTCTGGGTATTTTCTTACTCATTAGTGGCGTTTTGTATTTTTTCAAGGATGAAATTTGCGGCATTGTTGTTTCTGAGGTAAACAAACATTTAAAGGCAAAAGTTACGGTTGCTGAAGTGGATTTAACGTTTTGGTCAACCTTTCCAAATGTTTCCGTTGATTTCAATCAAGTATTTATTCGCGATTCGTATGCAAATGCAAGTGCAAAAGACACCTTGTTGTATTCCGACCGCATTCGCTTAAAATTCAATCCAGTTGATTTGTGGAATGAAAATTATCACGTTGAGGCAATTGAAGTGGATCCTGGAACTGTGCAACTGAAAGTAAATCAGAAAGGGGAAGTAAATTACGATATTCTCAAACCATCAGAAGATACAACGTCTGCGAAATTCGAATTGAAGTTGGAGCATGTTTCATTTGAAAATGTACGTTTTGCTTATAAGAATAAGGCGACAAGCCAATACTATTCAACGAATTTGCACCAGATGGATCTGGAAGGGAATTTTACGGAGTCGATTTTCACCCTGCATGCGAAAAGTAATTTGAAAGTTCGGAAAGCGAAAAGTGGACAAGTGACCTTGATTTCTAACAAGGAAGCAGCGCTAGATTTAAATATTTTGGTGAATCAAGAAACAGGTGTGTTTGAAATTCCCGATGCGATTGTTTATTTGGCTAATTTACCCTTTAACTTGAAAGGAAAAGTTACACCAAAAGACTTGAATTTTGAAGTGCATTCGAAAGATATTCAATTAGCGGATGTTGCAAATAATTTCTCCGTTTCGCAGGTAGATGATATCAAAAAGTTTGAGGGTACAGGGAAAGTATTTTTGGATTTATTCATCAATGGTTTGATTGAATCGACAACGCCAGTTACAGTGAATTGCGATTTTGGTATTGAAAACGGAAGTCTAACTGAACCAACAAAGAAATTGAAGTTGAAGAACATTCAGCTCAAGGGAAAATATAGTAATGAAGGCGGAGAAGAAGAGGAGTATTTGAAGCTAACAAAAATGAAATTTATAACGCCTGGTGGACCTTTTAATGGGAATTTAACCTTGACAAAATTTAAGGAGCCGAATTACAAAGGAAATGCGAATGGGGTAATTAACCTCGATTTTCTTCATTCGTTGGTTCATTTGCCGCATGTAGAAGATGTCACAGGAAATGTTGCCTTGGAAACGGATTTCAATGTGCAAACGAAAAATCAACCCAATCTGTTGCCAGATTATGAGTTAATCAAATGTGAAGGTTCTGTTGAAATGCGCAATGTTGCTTTAAAATTGTTGGAAGATAAGCGCTTTTTCCGTCACATGAATGGCTCAATGTATTTACGCAACGATGAAGCCGGAGTAGACAATGTAACCCTGAATGTAGGTAAGTCAGATCTTGCGTTTAACGGTGTGTTCAGAAACCTAATTTCCTACATTAAACGTGCGGGTAAATTGGATGCTGACATTGAAATCAAGAGTAATTTTATTGATGTTGAGGATTTGGGTACAACTTCCAAGGAGGAGAAGATCCAGGACGAACGTGCGTTTGTTTTGCCTGAAAACATCGATGGAAAAGTTGCACTTGACGTTGGAAAAATCAAATACGAAAAGCACGAATTTAAGAACGTGGTTGGGACGATGAATTATCTCAATCGAAAGGTTAGTTTTCCTTCTATCTCATTGAGAAATTCAGATGCCAATATTTCGGGGAATTTGTCCATCGAAGAAAGAAGCCCAGAGATTTTCCACATTACAACACAAGTTGAAACGGCCAATGTGCAATTCAAATCGCTCTTTAGAGAATGGGATAATTTCCACCAAGATGTGATCAACGAGAACAATATTTTCGGTAAAGCTCAAGCACGTGTTTATTTTGACGCTCCATTTGACTTGCGATCTGGAATCGTTTCTGAAAGAATTAAATCGCAAGTTTATATGCGTATTGACGATGGACGCTTGAAGAATGTGGATGCCTTTAAGTCAATTACGGAAAGTTTGAAAACTTCTTCTGCGAAATTGGTCATTGGAAAAGACAACATTGCCGGCTTGGAAAAGAAATTGTTGGATCTGAAGTTTGAAACCTTAGAAAATACCTTTACGATTCAAAATGGCCGTTTAGAAATTCCAGCAATGATTATTCATACCTCTGCGTTGGATGTGGAAATGGCAGGAACGCATTCGTTTACCAATGTAATTGACTATCGTTTTGCCTTCCGCTTTAGAGATTTGAAAGATAAAAGTCGCATCACAGAATTTGGTGAAGAATTGGACGATGGAACAGGAATGCGTGTCTACATGCGCATGACAGGAACTGTTGATAATCCAATTATTGTGTGGGATAAAACTTCGAAACGCGATCAGGCGAAAGAAAACCGTGCGATTGAAAAAATGACGGTTAAATCAATGCTGAAATCAGAATTTGGACTGTTTGGTAAAGATTCTTCGGTGAATGAATACCAAAAGAAAACAGGTCCAAAAGAAGAATTAAAAATTGAGTTCGGACCAATCAAAGAAGAAGATCCAATCGATACGAAGAAACCTAAAAAGGATTCGAAAATCAAGAACACACTGAAAGGCTGGAAAGAACAATCTGAAAAAGAAAAAGCCGAGGAGATTGGCTTTGATTAAGTGAACATTTCCTCTTTTTACGTGTTCTTCGAATAACATTTCTAGCATTCAATCAGTTTGAAATCACCAATTTTTATTCCATGGAAAAATTCACCAACGCTTTAATTAAAGAGACTTCACCGTATTTATTGCAACATGCGCACAACCCTGTTAACTGGGTTCCGTGGTCTGACGATGTGTTTGAACGGGCACAAAAAGAAAACAAATTGGTTTTGGTGAGTGTTGGCTATTCTGCTTGTCACTGGTGTCACGTGATGGAACACGAATGTTTCGAAGATGAAGAAGTGGCAGCGTTGATGAACAAGTTTTTTATCAGTGTTAAAGTCGATCGCGAAGAACGACCAGATGTGGATCAAGTGTATATGACCGCTGTTCAATTGATGACGCAAAAAGGTGGTTGGCCACTGAATTGTTTCACGCTACCGGATGGTCGACCAATTTACGGTGGAACCTATTTTCCGAAAGAACAATGGATGCATATTTTGCGTTCCTTGGAGCATACATGGCAAAACGATCGCGAAAAAGCATTGGAATATGCGGAGAATTTGCACGAAGGAATTATTCGAAGTGAATTGATTGATGAAGCAAAGCAGGTAGAAGCCTTTTCGGAGGAACGTTTGCATGAATTGGTAGTACGTTGGGCGCGCAGTTTTGATAGCATGGAAGGCGGCGATGCGCGTGCTCCAAAATTTCCACTTCCTTCGAATTATGAATTTTTATTGGAATATGGTGTTCGCTACGAGCATGAAAAAGTGTTGAAACACGTTGAGTTAACACTTGATAAAATGGCAATGGGTGGAATCTACGACCAAGTTGGTGGTGGTTTCACGCGCTATTCCGTTGATATGCTGTGGAAAGTACCGCACTTCGAAAAGATGTTGTACGATAACGGCCAATTGTTGAATCTGTATTCTTTGGCCTACAAACACTTTCAAAAACCTTTGTATAAACGCATTGTGTTTCAAACGGTGGAATGGTTACAACGTGAAATGATGACACCGGAAGGAGCGTTTTATTCTGCTTTGGATGCCGACAGCGAGGGTGAAGAAGGAAAGTTCTATTGTTGGACACCGGAACAAATGAAAGCTGTTTTAGGTGACGATTTTACATGGGTGAAAGATTTCTACAATTTGAATGCACGTGGATTTTGGGAAGAAGAAAAATACATTCCCTTGCGTACAGAAAGTGATCGTTCGTTTGCAACAAAGATGAATTGGTCAATGGACGAATTAGAGTCTAAAATCGCAGAAATTAACCAAAAGTTACTAGATGAGCGCAAACATCGCGTTCGTCCGGGCACAGATGACAAAAGTTTGACTTCTTGGAATGCGATGGCTTTGAAAGGATTGTGTCAGGCGTATAGTGCATTTGGTGAAGAAGAATTTTTGCATTTGGCGATCAAAAATGCGCGTTGGATGTTGAAGCATCAGTTGACAGAAGATGGAAAGTTGTTGCGCAATTACAAGAAAGGCGTTTCGAACATTGATGCCTTTTTGGAAGATTATGCGCACGTGATTGATGCCTTCATTCAATTGTACCAAGTGACCTTTGATGAAGAATGGATGAAATTGGCCAGTCAACTCAATCAAGTGACCTTGGATGTGTTCCAAGACAGCACAAGTAAAATGTTCTACTTTACGGCCGATTCAACCACCTTGATTGCGCGTAAGATGGAAATCAACGACAATGTGATTCCAGCGAGTAACTCTGTGATGGCGATGAATTTGTTCCGTTTGGGACATTATTATTACAACAAGGACTTTACAGCAATTGCAGAACAACAGTTGGCGAACATCTACGATGGTATGGAAGAATACGGTTCAGGTTATTCCAATTGGGCGAGCTTATTGATGAAGATCGTAAA
>JACCEA010797004.1_pt1 | contig 19762 bp, 10 predicted proteins | sample 7449851 | NCBI WGS metagenome assembly JACCEA01 (sample SAMN15323453, study PRJNA562643) | freshwater metagenome | isolation source: river surface water | place: USA:Blue River Watershed | collected 2017-08-18
GACCGGATCGGATGCCTGGTGGATGACACGGCCGGTGTCGGGCGGGCGTTTGCTCGCGGCGAAACTGATCACGGCGGCGCTGCTGTTCGTGGTGGCGCCGGTGGCGGTGTCCCTGGCGTTGAGCGCACTGGGCGACGTCGGGGCGGCCCCGGCGCGCAGCGTGGCGCTGGGAGTGCTTTGGACCGCGGGCTGGGTGGTCGTGGCGGCGGCGTTGGCGGCACTGACGGCCAATCTGGGCCAAATGCTCTTTGCCGCCTCGGTCTGGACGGGACTGATGTGGACGGCGGTGCTGGGTGTGGTCGTGTATCGGGGGACGTCGGGAGCAGCGGATCCGGCGCAAATGCAGCTCCGGGTCGAGTGGGCGAGTGTGTGGCCGTGGGCGGCTTTGGTGGCGGCGCTGGCGTGGCAATTCCGCACGCGGCGGACGCGGACGGGATGGGGGCTGGTCGCGGGTGGACTTGCGGCGGCCGCGCTCTTCAACCTGGCGTGGCCCGAGCGGTTGCTGCCGGCGCCGGTGAAGCCGGCGCGCACACCGGCGGAGGCGGCGGTGACGGTGGACCTCAAGACGCTGGTCACGCCGGCGAACCGGAAGGTGCCGCACGCGTTGTTCCTGGAGATCGGGGGCGACGCCGGGCCGGGGGCGGTGTTTGCGCCGGTGGAGGGCAAGGGTGAATTGCGCTGGGCGGACGGCGGGCGGGTGCCGGTGACTTTCGGGCGCGGCGGGTTGTGGGGGGATCAGGCGGCGATGCGCGTGGCCGGGGCGCGGTCGGGCAGCGGACCGGTGCGGTGGGACATGGCGATGCGGGTGCGCGGGGGGGCGGACGAGCGGCTGCGCGCGGGCGCGGCGACCTTTGCGGGGACGCTTACCTTGGCGCGGCTGCGCGCGACCGTGGCGGTGTCGGGCCCGCTGCGCGAGGGCTGGAGCGCGGGCGACGGACCGTGGGCGATGCGCGTGATCGGGTGGGCTTCGAGCCGGGAGACGGCGCTGCTGGTCGAGGAGCGGACCGCGGGGGCGATGATCGGCGGCGTCGGGTTTGCCGGGCGCCACCGGCAGTCGTTCGAAACCTATCTGCTGGTCCACGCGGAGCGCGCGATCACGAAGGCGCTGCACATCCGGGACCTGGGCGCGGCGGCGGTCAACGGCGTGGCGCTGCGCTTGCTCGCGCTGGAAACCACGGCGCCGATGCGGACGGTCGAAGGGCGCCGGATCGAAGCCGAAGGTTGGCGCGACGGGGCGACGCTCGTGCGGGTGCGATTCGAGGACGCGGAGTATTTCGAGCGCACAGTGACCGACTTGCCGCTGACGTTGACGACGGAGGATCCGATACGGTGAGGCGCGGAGAGGTTTTGCGCCCGGCAACCCTTGTTTCCACCATGAGCATCATCGGACATATCGTGCGGAAGGATTTCGCCTTCCTGCGCCAGCGGCTGGCGATGTGGGCGGCGTTCGTCGCCGCCAAATTCGGCTTCGGCCTGTGGATCCTGCACGGCGGGTCGATCTCCCACGAGGATCTCGCGTGGCTGCAGGGGGTGACCGCCATGCTCGTGGTCAGCGACCTGGCGCTGACGTGGCTGCTCGCGGTGTTGTTGGTGCAGGAAGACGGGGCAAGCGGCGCGGCGGCGTGGTGGCGCACGCGGCCGATCGGCCCGGGGCGCATGCTGGGCGCGAAGATCGCGTCCGGGGCGTTGCTGTTGCTGATGCCGTCGCTGGTGCTCGCCTTGCCGTGGTGGATCGCGTGCGGACTCTCGCCCGCGCAGATGGCGCTGGTGGCTTTGGAGGCGACGGTGCTCCAAGGCACGGTGCTCGCCCTGGGTTTCGGTGCGGCGGCCCTGTCGGCCTCGGTGGGGCGCTGCTTCGTAGGGACGTTGACGATCGGGGCGTCGCTGGTGGTGGCCAACGGATTTGTGAGTGCGCTGGTCACCGGATCCATCGGGAGTGCGCTGCCGCCGGTGTTCCAATTGCTCTGGGTGCAGGGGGTGGTGCTGGCGCTGACCTTGGCCGCGACGATGGTGGTGCAATATGGGAGCGGCGCGGTCCGGCGCGGTGGGCGGGTGCTGGCGGCCGGGCTGGTGGCCGCGTTGGCCGCGCCCTGGGGGCTGGCGCTGTTGGCGGGCGGCGCCAGCACGCCCAATCCCGAAAAGCCGGCGCAGGAGTCGAGCGCGGGCGTAGCAATCGAATGGACCCAGGCGCGCGTGTTCGGCGGCGCGGAGGATGCGAGTGCGTCCAAGTCGCTGCGGGAACACCCGATGGTGGCGGTGCGGATGGGCGTGACGGGGTTGCCGGCGGGCTATGCGGTGAGCGGGCGCGCGCGGTATCGCTGGCAGGCGGCGGACGGGCGGTCCGGGACCAGCGAGATGTCGTTGAGCAGCGGCGCGAGCGACAGTTTGGCGGTGGCCGTGGTGAAAGATCCGGAGCGGGTCGCGCAAGCGGCGGTCGCGGCGCGGCGTGAACTCTGGGGGTCGATCTGGCTGAACGAGGCCGAAACCAAATCCCTGCGCGCGGGGCCGGCGAACTACGAGGCGGCCGTGCGTCTGTCGCTGGTGCGGCCGGGCCTGCGGCTGATCACGCCGGTGCAGGGAAGCCGCTGGCAGGCGCGCGGCGGCAGCGGGGCGCGGGTGCTGGCGGTGGAGGCTCGGGGCACGGACCTGAAGGCGGAGGTGCTGGAGTCGCGCGTGTTTTCCGTGGTGCGCGAATGGCAGCGGGTGATGGCCAAGCGGCGCGAAGGGGACCGGGACATCACCTATGTCGTGCACAATCCGCAGCGGGGCACGACGACCAGCAGTTGGGGCGCGACGCGCGCCGGGGTGCTGCTGGGCGGCGTCGAGGTCGGGGTGCGCACGCTCGACCTGTTCAATCCGACGACGGAGCGGAACGGACGGCGGCAGGCGACGTATCCGGATTGGGCCGACACGACGTCGCTGGCGGTGGTCGCCTTCGACGAGGTGCGCTGGCTGGAGCCGATCGGGGTGCGGGCCACGCTGCCGCCGCGCTGAGCGACCGGACCCGCCGGGCGAGGCGCGGCGGCCGAAGCAAAAACCCCCGGCGCCGCAGGACGCCGGGGGTGTGCTTCAGTTTCGGACCGCTGGCTGAGGGCGGACGAAAGGGGAGCGGCGGACGACCCGCCGCGAGGGCTCACGGCACCTCGTAGATCTCGACGAGGGCGTCGCCGCTGGCGGTGCCGGAGCCGGCGGTGATCTGCATGGTGTAGCTGCCCGGATCGAGGGCGGCCAAGGTCGAGGCGTCGGCCGAGCCGCCGGCCAAGGCGAAGGCGCCGACGAAGTCGCGGGCGGTGAGCATCTCGGTGACGAAGTCGGCGCCGTTCCAGTCGTTGTTCACGAGGACGGAGCGGTTGTTGCGGTCGAAGATCTCGAGCTGCGGATCGGCGATGGCGTTGTCGACGCCGAAGGCGGCGAGCTGCGGGCCGATACCGCGGGCGAGGAGCGTGCGCTTGCCCTGGCCGGCGATGTTGAGGCCGAGGATGAGCGTGCTGTCGCCGGAGCCGGTGGGGCCGCGCACGGAGACGTTGGTGAACTTGCTGCCGCCGGTGACGTTGCCGGCGTCGTAGACTTCGAAGAGCAGAATACCGCCGTCGCCGTTGGCGCTGAAGGCGTGGATGGAATAGCCCTTGCCGGCGTCGAGTTCGAGCACGAGGGCGGCATCGCGGGAGTTGGCGGGGAGGTTGAAGGCGCCGACGCCGGCGAAGACGGGGGCGACGGCGGCGGCCCAGTTGTCGTTTTCGGCGATCTTGTTGGCGCCGTCGTAGACCTCGATCTTCGGGTCGGCCATGGTGCCGCCGACACCGAAGGCGGCGAGGCCGGGGCCGACGGCGCGGATGAGCACGCGCTTCTTGCCGGTGCCGGAGATGAAGAACGCGGGGATCACCTTGTCGCTGCCGCCGATGGCGATGCGGCCGCTGAGGTTGCTGAGGCGGGAGGCGTCGGGGTTGAGGGTGACGGTCGCGGCCGCGGAGGTGACGGTGGAGCCGCCGCCGGTGAGGCGGACGGAGTATTGGCCGGCGTCGGCGGTGTTGACGTTCTGGCGGAGGAGAATGGCGCCGGTCTCGCCGGGGAGGACGGTGCCGTTGCGCAGCCACTGGTAGGTGATGCCGGTGCCGACGGCGGAGGCCGCGAGCGCGAAGGTGCCGCCGGGGGAGACGACCTTGTCGAAGGGCTGGAGCACGATCTGCGGCGCGCCGGTGGCGGGCACGGCGAGGGTGCCGGCGGTGAACGTCTGCGTGCCGCCGGGGCCGGTGACGCGCACGGTGTAGGTGCCGGCGGCGGCGGCGGTGACGGTGGAAAGGACGTAGGGGTTGGCGGTGGCGCCGGCGATGGAGACGCCGTTGCGGAACCACTGGTAGGTGAAGGGGCCGGTGCCGGTGACGGTGACGGGCAGGACGAACCGGCCGCCGACCGAGACGCTCAGGGACGGCGCGCGGTAGTCGGCCGGGATCGCCGGGGCGACGGCGGCGGCCGCGGTGGTGAAGGCGGTGCCGGCGCTGCCGGCGAAGGAGAAGCTGCCGCCCCAGCCGCCCCAGGAACCGGAGGTGACGCCGTTGCGCACCGATCCGGCGTAGGCGGTCTGGCCGGCGAGGATCGTGACGGTGACGGTCTTGGTTTCACCGGGGGCGATGACGCCGGCGTGGACGGCGGCGCGGGCAATGGAGGAGTCGTCGGTGTAGATATCCGTGCCCCAGACGCCGCCGGAGGTGGCGCCGGTGAGGGCGAATTCGAAGGACTGGCCGACCCGGCTGCGGTAGCCGGTCAGCGAATACGGAGCGGCGATGACGGTGGCGGGGAGCGCGGCGGCGGTGTTGGCGCCGGAGGCCGCGGTGCCGACGGTGTCGCCGGACGAAAGCGCGGTGACCTCGGCGGCGGTGAGGGCGCGGTTGTAGACGCGGATCTCGTCGAGGTCGCCCTGGAAGAGGTCGAGGCCGTTGTCGGAGCCGGCGACCATCAGCATGGCGGAGGTGAAGGTGCCGAGCGGGCGGCGACCGGCGGTCGTGGTGGAGAGGGTGCCGTTGAGGTAGATGCGGGTGGTGCTGCCGTCGTGGGTGACGGCGACATGCGTCCAGGCGGTGGCGCTGGTCGGCACGGCGCCGGCGGCGGAGTAGGCGGGCGGGTAGGAGCCGTTGCCATCCTGGAGGAAGGCCAGGCGGCGCGGGGCGGTGCCGGTGCCGTCGAGGAAGGTGCCGTAGTAGTGCGACGAGCTGCCGGGGCGGCCGACGGCGACGAGGCGGGGATTCCAGGACCCCGGGCCGGTCGGACGGACGAAGAACGACAAGGTCGAGGCGGTGGAGGAGAACGAGCCGTTGACGAGGGCGCGGAGGCGCACGCCGTTGGTGCGGAGGGCGCCGGCGCCGACGCGGCCGGTCGTGGAGGTCACGGTGCCGTTGACCGGGGCGAGGGTGAAGCCGCGGCCGGAGTCGTCGCGGAGGAGATCGTTGGGATTGTTGAACGAGTAGTAGGCGAGCAGCTCGGCGCCGGTGGTGGTGCCGCCGCCGGTGGACCCGCCGCCACCGGTCGAACCGCCGCCCCCACCGGTCGAACCGCCGCCGCCGGTCGCGGCGGTGAACTGGGTGGAGCCGTTGAGGCGGAAGGAGGTGGTGCCGTTGCTGCCCGCGACCGGATCGCCGTAGGCGGAGCTGAGCTGGTTGTTGGCGATGGTGGCGGAGCGGATGTTGAGGGCGGCGAGGCCGGAGCCGCCGGTGAATGTCACCGCGCCGGTCGCGCTGACGGTGCCGGTGAGCACGCCGGCGAGGCTGATGTTGCCGTCGGCGGTGACGGTGGCGATGTAGGCGCCGGAGCCCGACTCGATCGTGCCGATGATCGGAACAGTCACGCGGGTGTTGATGGTGCCGATGTAGGTGCCGGCGAACTGGGCCTGTGCGAACACGGACGACGGAGCGAGGCAAACGGCGAGCAAGGCGCCGGCGGGGAGCAATCGGGTGCAGCGGTGGAGTAGGGTGGTGTGCATGACTGAAGCGATCGTGGTCCGATCGGAGCCAGTGTAGGCCCGGTGGGTAGAAGCCGAAATACGCATAGGTGCGTAGATGGGAGGGGGAGCGAGGTGCGAAGGTGGGAAGGTGCAAACGGGCGAAGGGGGGAGGGGCGGAGGCGGGCGACCCTCGGCGCACGGCGGGGACGCGGCGGACCGATCGGGCGGAGGCGGAACTTGTCCTCGACGCGCCGGCGGCGGGGGCCTTTAACGCCGGGATGGCCGAGACCTTGCAGGTGAATTTGGGCGAGCGCAGTTATCCGATCCGGTTTGCCGCGGACTTGAACGCGGAGATCGCGGCGGAGGTGGCGCGCCTCGGGGCGGCGGGCCGGCGCATCGCGGTGATCACCGACACGAATTTCGCGAAGGCCCAGCCGGCGGCGCTGGCCGCGATGTTCGGGTCGGCGCCGGTGCTGGCCGTCGCGCCGGGCGAAGGATCGAAGTCGCTGGCCGGGTTCGGCCGGGCGCTGGATTTTCTCGGCGAACACAAGCTCGACCGCGGCGGCGTGGTGTTTGCGGTCGGCGGCGGCGTGGTGGGGGATCTGGCCGGCTTCGCGGCGGCGGCGTGGCTGCGCGGGGTGGAGTTCCAGCAGGTGCCGACGACGCTGCTGGCGATGGTGGACAGCTCGGTCGGCGGCAAAACCGGCATCAACATCGCGGCGGGCAAGAACCTCGTGGGAGCCTTCCACCAGCCGCGGGCGGTCTACGTGGCGACGGGCCTGCTCGGCACGCTGCCGGCGCGGGAATTCGCGGCGGGCATGGCGGAGGTGATCAAATACGGCTTGCTGGGCGACGCGGAACTGTTTGCGGCGCTGGAACGCGAACCGCTCACGGTGGCAAGCCCGGCGCTGGCGGCGACCGTGCGGCGTTGCTGCGCGATCAAGGCGGCGATCGTCGAGGCGGACGAGCGCGAGACGGCGAAGGACGGCGGCCGGGCGCTGCTGAACCTCGGGCACACCTTCGGGCATGCGATCGAGAACGCGGCGGGTTACGGCGACTACCTGCACGGCGAGGCGGTCGCGATCGGGCTGTGCGCCGCGGCGCGCCTGTCGCAGAAACTCGGTTGCCTCGGCGCGACCGACGTGGCGCGGGTCGAGCGGGTCGTGGCGGCGCACGCGCTGCCGGTCCGGCTGCGGGCGCCGCTGGGCTGGCCGGCGCTGCACGACGCGATGACGCGCGACAAGAAGGTGCGCGCGGGCGGCCTGCGGTTCGTGGTGCTGAAACGCCTCGGCGAGGCGGCGACGCAGGGCGGGATCGATTTGGCGCAGGTCGAGGCGAGTTTCCGCGAAGTCGGGGCGGCGTAGCCGGCGTCGGGCGGCGGATTTTCGATTCGCGATTTTCGCGCGGGCGCGAACCAATGTCGGCGGCGTCGCGGCGGTCGCTGCCGTCCGGCGCCGATCCATCCCGCCGCGCGTTATCCCCCGAGCATCCCCGCATGTCCGCCATCGACGAAGGCATTGTCCGCGAGTATTTCGAACAGAACGGCTTTTTGGTCCGCCAGGCGCGGAAATACCAGGTGTCGGCGCGGCGCAAGGTGGCCGAGGAGGAGATCGATCTGATCGTCTACAACCCGGCGTGGACGCGCGAGGCGCGGAAGCCGGACTTCTTCCTGTTCTCGAACGAGCTGCCCTACGTGCGGAAAGCGATCGTGGCGGTGAAGGGCTGGCACACCGGGGTGTTCACGCCGACAATGCTGAAGGGCTCGCCGGAGATTTTCGGTTTCCTGCAGCAAAGCGTGCTGAAGGAGGCGGAGCGGTTCTTCCCGGCGGAGGCGGGGGACGACGGGGCGGGGCCGCTGCTGAAGATTCTGGTGCTGCCGAGCCTGCCGACGGCGGAGCCCTTCCGGACCCAGAGCGTGGAGTTGCTGAAGCAGCACGGGGTGGATGCGATCATCTCGTTCCGCGCGATGCTGCTCGATCTTTGCGACAAGATCGAAGTGAACCAGAACTACAGCAAGAGCGACACCCTGCAGGTGCTGCGGCTGCTCAAGAACTACGATCTGCTCAAGGACACGCAGATGGATTTGCTGGCGGATCGCGGCGGGCGCCGCGGGACCAAGTAACGCGATCGGAGCGCGGGGCGTCGGCGCCGGGCGGAATCGAAAAACCGCTGGCGTTTGGGCTTCGGCCGGTTGGGATTTCGCGATGATTCATCCCACCGCCATCGTCGAACCGGGCGCGCAGCTCGGCGTGGACGTCGAGGTCATGGCCCATGCGATCGTGACGAAGCACTGCGAGCTCGGCGATCGGGTGACGGTGCATCCCTTCGCGGTGATCGGGGGCGATCCGCAGTATTTGAAATTCGACCGGGCCACGGATGCGCGGGTGAAGATCGGCGCCGGGACGGTGTTGCGCGAGCACGTGACGATCAACCGGTCGATCCATGCCGGCAAGGCGACCGTCGTCGGGGAGAACTGCTTTTTCATGGCGTCGAGCCATGCGGCGCACGACTGCGAGGTGGGCAACAACGTGGTGTTGGCCAACGCGGCGCTGCTGGCCGGCCACGTGAGCGTGGGGGACCACACCTTTTTCGGCGGCGGCTCGGCGGTGCACCAGTTCTGCCGCATCGGCGAAGGCGTGATGGTCGCGGGCCACGCCTCGATCACGCGCGACGTGCCGCACTTCACGATGGTGGCGGAGCGCGACGACGTGATCGGTTTCAACGTCGTCGGCCTGAAGCGGCGCGGCGTGGCGCGGGCGGCGATCGCGGAGCTGAAGCGGGCGTTCCAGGAGGTGTATTTCACGCCGGGCAACATCCGGACGGTGGCGGCGGAGCGGCTGGCCGCGGGTGGATTCGCGACGACCGAGGCGCGGCGGTTCCTAGAGTTTTTTGCCGGCGGCAAACGCAGTTTTGCGCGGGCGCGGCGGGCGGCGACCGAAGGCGAGGAGTAACCGCGGGCCGCGGGCAAACGCGGCCGCCGGCGGCGCCGCCACGGGTGGCCGGGCGGCGGGAGTGGTTCCCGCGGAGCGCCACGGCGGCGGCGGGTTCGCGGCTTGTGCTCGGCGTGCCGCTGGGTTTGCGTGGTGAAGCTTTCCGCGCGCGACCCCGCCGCGTCCCACCCCATGCCCGAGATTTCCGTTTCCTGCCGCTGGCCGTCCCGTTGGCGGCTGTCTTTCGTGGCCGCGTGCGCGGTGGTTTTGGCGTCGGGGGCGGGGGCCGTCCCGCCGGGGATGAAGGAGGGCCCCGATCCGAACGCGCCGGTGAGTTATTGGAAGCAGGTGCGGCCGATTTTCCAAGCGCAGTGCCAGGGCTGCCACCAGCCGGCGAAGAGCAAGGGCGGCTATGTGATGACGGATTTCGCGAAGCTGCTCGCGGGCGGCGAGAGCGGCGACAAAGCGGTGGTGCCCGGGCAACCGGCGCAAAGTCCGTTGGTGGCCACGATCACCGTGCACGACGGCGAGGCGGAGATGCCGAAGGGCAAGCCGCCGCTGCACGCCACGGAGGTCGCGCTGATCAGCCGCTGGATCGCCGAGGGCGCGGTCGACGACACGCCGAAGAACGCGGTGCAGCGGATTACGGCCGAACAGCCGCCGGTGTATGCGCGGGCGCCGGTGGTGACGTCGCTGGACTTTTCGCCCGACGGGTCGCTGCTGGCGGTGGCGGGGTTTCACGAGGTCCTGCTGCACCGGGCGGACGGCACAGGGCTCGTGGCGCGCTTGATCGGGTTGTCGGAGCGGATCGAGTCGGTGCGGTTTTCGCCCGACGGGAAATTCCTCGCCGTGGCGGGCGGCTTGCCGGCGCGCATGGGCGAGGTGCAGATCTGGGACGTGGCGAAGCGGGCGCTGACGGTGTCGGTGCCGGTCGGCTACGATACGGTTTACGGGGTGAGCTGGTCGCCGGACGGGCGGCTGGTGGCTTTCGGGTGTCCGGACAACAACGTGCGGGCGATCGTGGCGGAGACGGGAGCGATCGCGCTGCAGCAGGGATCGCACAACGACTGGGTGCTCGGCACGGTGTTCTCGCAGGACGGGTCGCACCTGATCTCGGTCGGCCGGGATATGAGCACGAAACTGACCGAGGTGGAGACGCAACGCTTCGTGGACAATATCTCCTCGATCACGCCGGGGGCATTGCGCGGCGGACTGCACGCGGTGACGCGGCGGCCGGGGCGCGACGAAGTGGTGATCGGCGGGGCGGACGGCGTGCCGGCGCTCTACCAGGTCTTCCGCAAGACGAAGCGCCGCATCGGGGACAACGCGAACCTGCTGCGCACGCTGCCGGCGCTGGAGGGGCGGATCTTCGCGGTCGACTACAGCCGCGACGGCAAACTGATCGCGGCGGCGAGCAGCCTGAACGGCCGCGGCCGCGTGGCGGTCTACCCGGGCGAATATGAGACCGAGATTCCGGCGCTGTTGCTGAAGGCCTATGCGGACAAGGTCGCGACGGCGTATTCCGCCGAGGAAAAGGCGGAGATCGCGCGCTTCACGACGGAAGGCGTGAAAACGGTGGCGACCGCGAAATTCGACGGGGCCATCTACGCGCTGGCGTTCAACCCGGCCGGCACGCACGTGGCGGCGGCGGGCGAGGACGGGCGGGTGCGGTTGATCGCGACCGACACGGGGGGCGTGACGCGGGAGTTCGTGCCGGTGCCGCTGGCCCCGGGCGCGGCCAAGGCCGGGGCGGTGAGTCTTTCCGTTCGCTGATGCGCATGATCATGAAAATTCCGGTTCTCCTGCGCGGATTCGCGCTTGGCGGCGTGTTGGCGGCGGCGGGTGCGGCCGGGGCGGCGACGCCGGCGACGGAGCGGCCCTTCGTCCCCGCGGCCCAACCGGAGGCCCTGCCGGCCGGTGCCGTGGTGACGAAACTGACGGCCGAGCCGGCGAGCGTGCGGCTTGAAGGCGTCTACGATGCCGCGCAGTTGCTCGTCACCGCCACGCTGGCGGACGGGACGAGCGCCGATGTGACGCGGCTGGTGCGCTACGAGGTGAGCGCGGGCAGCGCGAGCGTGTCGGCGCGCGGGCAGGTCGCGCCCTTGCGAGTGGGCAAGGCGACGGTGCGGATCTCGCTGGGCAAGGCGACGGCGAGCGTGCCGGTGACCGTGGCGGCCCACGACCCCGCGCAGAAGGTGGACTTTATCCGCGACGTGAACCCGGTGATCGCGCAGCTCGGCTGCAGCACGGGCGCCTGCCACGGGGCGAAGGACGGCAAGGGCGGGTTCAAGCTCTCGCTGCGCGGCTACGATCCGATCTTCGACGTGCGCTCGCTGGTCGACGACCACGCGGGGCGGCGGGTGAATTTCGCGTCGCCGGACGATTCGCTGATGTTGCTCAAGGCCACGGGTGCGGTGCCGCACGAAGGCGGGCAGCGGACGAAGTTCGACGACAAGTATTACCGGCTCATGCGGGCGTGGATCGCGGACGGGGCGAAACTCGACCTCGCGACCCCGCGGGTGACGGGGATCGAAGTCTTTCCGAAGAATCCCGTGCTGCAAACGGTCGGCTCCAAGCAGCAGATCCGCATCGTGGCCACCTACGCCGACGGCCGCCGCCGCGACGTGACGGCGGAAGGCTTCATCGAGTCGGGCAACACCGACGTGGCGGTGACGGAGGCCGGTGCGGTGGTGACGACGCTGCGGCGCGGGGAGGCGCCGATTCTGGCGCGCTACGAAGGCGCCTACGCGGCGACCACGGTGACGGTGATGGGCGACCGGTCGGGCTTTGTTTGGCGCGAGCCGGAGAAGTGGAACCGGATCGACGTGTTCACGGCGGAAAAGTGGAAGCGGATGAAGCTGCTGCCGTCGGAGCTGTGCACCGACGAGGATTTCCTGCGGCGCGTGTATCTCGACCTGACGGGCCTGCCGCCGGCGCCGGCGGAGGTGCGGGAGTTTCTGGCGGACCAGCGGCCGGTGCGGGAAAAGCGCGACGCCGTGATCGAGCGGCTGCTCGGCTCGCCGGACTACGTGGACCACTGGGCGAACAAGTGGGCGGACCTGCTGCAGGTGAACCGCAAGTTTCTCGGCGAGGAAGGGGCGAAACTGTTCCGCGAGTGGATCCGGCAGGAGATCGCGGCCAACACGCCCTACGATGCCTTCGCGCGCAAGGTGGTCACGGCCACCGGCTCGAACCGCGAGAACCCGGCGGCGAGTTATTTCAAGGTGCTGCGCACGCCGACGGAGACGATGGAAAACACGACCCACCTCTTCCTGGCCACGCGCTTCAACTGCAACAAATGCCACGACCATCCCTTCGAGCGCTGGACGCAGGACCAGTATTACCAGCTCGCGGCCTTCTTCGCGCAGGTGGACCTGAAAAAGGATCCGGCCGCGGGCAACAAGACCGTGGCCGGGACGGCGGTCGAAGGCGCGAAGCCGTTGTTCGAGATCGCCTACGACAAGCCCGACGGCGAGGTGAAGCACGACCGCACCGGCGAAGTCACGGCGCCGGATTTTCCGTATCCGGCGAAAACCGACGCGCCGGCCACCGAGGCGACCCGGCGGGCGCGCCTGGCGGCGTGGATGACCTCGCCGGACAACCGTTACTTCGCGCTGAGCTACGTGAACCGCATGTGGGGCTACCTGATGGGCGTCGGGCTGATCGACCCGCTCGACGACATCCGGGCGGGCAATCCGCCGTCGAATCCCGAGCTGCTGGAGTGGCTGACGCGGGAGTTCGTCGCGGGCGGCTTCGACGTGCGGAAACTGCAACGCACGATTCTGCAGTCGCGCACCTACCAGCTGGCGGTGGCGACCCACAAATGGAACGCGGATGACCGGACGAACTTTTCCCACGCGACGGCGCGACGGTTGCCGGCGGAGGTGCTGTTCGACGCGGTGCTGCGCGTCACGGGCTCGGAGCCGGCGTTTCCCGGGGTGAAACCCGGCACGCGGGCGGCGCAGTTGCCGGATGCGGCGATCGACGTCCCGAGCGGCTTTCTGGCCAGCCTCGGCCGGCCGCCGCGCGAGTCGGCCTGCGAATGCGAACGGAGCGGCGAGATCGGTCTCGGCTCCGTCATGGCGCTGCTCAGCGGTCCGGCGGTGTCGGGCGCGATCAACGACCCGAAGAACGAACTCGCGCGGCTGGCCGGCGAGGTGAAAGACGACCGCCAGCTGATCGACGCCATTTTCCTGCGGACGCTGAACCGGCATGCCCGGGAGGGTGAGATCGCGTCGACGCTCGCGGCCTGGAAGGAAATGGTCGGCGAGCACGCGAAAATATCGGCCGCCCTGGCGGAACGCGAAGCCTGGTGGGCGCCGCGCGCGGCGCAGAAGGAGCGGGAGCGCGAGGCGGCGATCGCGGCCGCGCGCGCGGCGGTTGATGCGCGGGGCATCGAGATCGCGCCCGCCGTGGCCGCGGCGGCAAAGAAGCGCGAAGCCCAGATCGCCGCCGCCGGGGCGACGTTGGCCGACTACGAGGCGCAGCTGCCGGCGAAACAGGCGGAGTGGGAGGCGACGCTGGACGCGCCGCGGCGCGGGACGACGTGGGTGCCGCTGGAGATCGCGACGGCACGGGTGCAGGCGGGGACGTTGAAGAAACAGGCCGACGGCTCCTGGCTCGCGGCGGGACCGGCGGGCAACCCGACGGACTATACGCTGACGGCCGAGAGCAAGGTCGGCGGCATCACCGGGCTGCTGCTGGAAGTGCTGCCGGACGACAGCCTGCCGAATTTCGGGCCCGGGCGCTCCGGCGGCAACTTTGTGCTCAGCGAGCTGACGCTGCGCTGGGGGGACAAGGCCGGGCGCCGCGCCCAGAAAGAAGCGGCGTTCAAGGACGCGCGCGCGGATTTCACGCAGAAGGACTACGACGTGAAAGGCGCGATCAACGGCAAGATCGAGGGCGGCCGCGACGGCTGGGCCGTGGGCGGGCGCGTGGGCGAGCCGCATTACGCGCGCTTCGCGCTCGAGGAGCCGATCGGCGACGAGAAAGGCGCGACGCTGACGGTGACGCTGCAGCACCGGTTCCGCGACGGGTTTACGATCGGGCGTTTCCGGCTGTGGGTCACGGCGTCCGCCGATCCGCTCTCCCTCGGCCTGCCCGCGACGGTCGCCGCGGTGCTGGCGGTGCCGGCGGCGGAGCGCACGGACGCGCAGGCCAAGGAGCTCGCAGCCTATTTCCGGTCCGCGGAAACCGGGTTGCTGAAGAAGCAACAGGCGTTGACCGCGGCATCGCGGCCCGTGCCGGAGGATCCGGCGCTGACCAAGCTCAAGGCCGCCCTCGCGCAGGCGGAGCTGCCCGTGCCGATCGATTCCCGGCTGGTGCAGCTGCGGGCCGATGCGGCGATGAGCGCGCAGCAAATCGCCAACCCGCGGCTCACCGGCGCGCAGGACCTCGCGTGGGCGCTGATCAACAGCCCGGCGTTTCTTTTCAACCGCTGATCGTTTCCCCCTCAACCCGCGCCCCGCCATGATCCGACTCCCCGGTGGACTGAATACCGATCTCTGCGACACCCACGCCAAGCTGACGCGCCGCGACCTGCTGCGGCTCGGCGGTTCGAGCATCCTCGGGCTCTCCCTCGGCCAGCTGCTGCAGCTGAAGGCGAAGGCCAACCCCGCGCCCGCGCCGCGCGGCGCTCCCGGCTGGGGGCGGGCCAAGAGCGTCATCATGGTTTACCTGCAGGGCGGGCCGTCGCACCTGGACCTGTGGGATCCGAAGGAAAACGTGCCCGACAAGATCCGGAGCGCGTTCAAGACGATCCCGACGAAAATTCCCGGCACGCACTTCACCGAGATCATTCCGCGCCTGGCGAAGGTGAACGACAAGTTCACCATGATCCGCTCGATGAGCTACACGCCGAACGGGCTCTTCAACCACACGGCGGCGATCTACCAGATCATGACCGGCTACACGACGGACAAGGTCAGCCCGTCGGGGCAGCTCGAGCCGCCGAACGCGAAGGATTTCCCGAACTTCGGATCGAACATCGTGCGCCTCAAGCCGCTCGCCGATCCGATGCTGCCCTTCGTCATGCTGCCGCGGCCGCTGCAGGAATCGAACGTCGTCGGCAAGGGCGGCGGCGCCGGCTTTCTCGGCAAGGCCTTCGATCCCTACACCCTGTATCCGGAAGGCGACGACCTCGACATGGCGAAACTCGACCGGATCAAGACCGACGATCTCAAGCTGCCGCAGGAAGTGTTCGCGATGCGCCTGGAACGGCGGGCGCGGCTGCGCGATTCGATCGAGCAGGCGATGCCCGACCTCGAGAAAGCGACGGCGAGCTACAACCTCGACGAGTATTACCAGCGGGCGCTGAGCCTGATCGTGTCGGGCCGCGCGCGGGAGGCCTTCGATATCGCCGCGGAAGGCGAGAAGCTGCGCGACCGCTACGGGCGGAACACCTTCGGCCAGAGCCTGCTCCTTGCGCGGCGCCTCGTCGAGGCGGGAACCCGTGTCGTCGAGGTCATCTGGCCCAAGGTCGCCAACTCCGACCAGCATTCCTGGGATCACCACGTGGGGCTGACGGAGCGGATGAAGTCGAAGTCCGGGCCGATGCTCGACCAGGGCCTGAGCGCGCTCTTCGAGGATCTCGACCAGCGCGGTCTGCTCGACGAGACGCTGGTGGTGGCGCTCGGGGAGTTCGGCCGCAGCCCGGAGCGCGGCGTGAGCACCTCGGGCAACAACAACAGCGCGGACGGCCGCGACCATTGGCCGTATTGTTACACCAGCATCATTGCCGGCGCGGGCATCAAGCGCGGCTACGTGCACGGCGAGTCGGACAAGACGGCCTCGAGCCCGGCAAAGGATCCCGTGCACCCGACGGAGCTGCTCGCCACGATCTACCATGCCTTCGGCATCGATCCGGAGACGATCGTCTACAATCACCTGAACCAGCCGCGCGAGCTGGTGAAGGCGAAGGCGGTGACGAAGCTCTTCGCCTGAGCGCAACGAACCGCGCCGCGGTCAGCGCCGCGGGTCGCCCCGGGGTTCAGGGTTGGGTGGCGGCGGGCACGGGCGCGGCGCGCTGCAGGGCGCGCAGCTGCCGCTCGAGCTCGGCGGCCCGCGGCTCGGCCTCCGCCAGGGGCGGGCCGGGTTTGCCCGGGCGTTTGTGCCCGATCGCGGAAAGCCACGCGTCGCGGAGCAGGCCCGAGCGGGTGCGGACAAGCTTCAGGATCTCGGGGCCGTTGGGCCGACCGGCGAAGGCGTCCGCAGCCTCGAGGGTGTCCGGCAGGTCGGCCGCGCCGAGGTGCCGGAGCAGCGTGCGGGCCATGACCCAGTGGCCGCGCTCGTCGGGGTGAATGCCGTCGCGGGCAAAGGTGAACGCGGGGTCGCGGGTGCGTTGCGCGGCGAGTTCGCGGCCCATGGCGGTGTTGAGGTCGGCGACGTCCCAGCCGTCGGCGCGGCGGGCGACGAGCCACGCGGCGTAGCGTTCGAGGACCGCGGCGTAGGTCGGGGCGGTGCGTTTCGCGTCGACGTAGACCGGCGGGGTGAGGTGGACGATCGCGGCGCCGGTCGCGAGGACGGCGGCGCGCAAGCGGACGATGCCGTCCTGGAATGCGCGGGCGCGGGCCTCGTCGTATGGCAGATAGATCCCGTCGTTCATGCCGTAGCAGGCGAAGACCAGGTCGGGCTTGAGCTGCGCCAGCACGCGACCGAGGCGCTCGTGGAGGTCGGGGCGGGGGAAGGCGCCGTTGGCGTGGTTGGGTTCGGAGAGACCGGAGACCGTTTCGCTGGCGAGACCGACATTGAAGAACTCGAGCGGGCGCGCGGGGTGCCGGGTGCGGAAATAGGCTTCGACGCAAACGGTGTAGAATCCGCCCTGCGTGATGCTGTCGCCGAGAAAGACGACGCGCTTGACCGTCGGCGGCAGGCCGGCGACGGCCGGCGCGGCGGATGCGGGAGAAGGGATCCACCCGGCGCCCGCGAGGGCGCAGCAGAAAAGCCAGGCGGCAAACCGGCGCACAGGCGAACGACGGGAGCGGGGAGGCGGGGCAAGCATCGGGCGCCGACTTCAGGCGGGAAACGCCGTGGCGTCGAATCCGTTCGTCGCCCACAACGGACGCGCCGGCGACAAGTCCGGCGACGCGGCCGGCGGCGAGCTTCCGATTCGCGCGGGAATTTGCCTCGGCATGCGTGATGGCCATGGCAGGATCGGCGCGTCCGCCGCCGCGGTCGGGGCGGGCACCCTATGACGACGTCTCCTCGGTTCGGACGGTGGCTTTTCCGGCTGGTGTTGGTCCTCGCGACAACGGCGGCCCTGCGGGCGGCGGACGCGCCCGGGCGGCGGGAGTGGACGATCGACGGCGTGACCCGCGAGGGGCTGGTCCACGTGCCGGCGACCGCGAAGTCGCAGCCGGCGCCGCTGGTCTTTGTTTTCCACGGCCACGGCGGCAACATGCGCAACGTCGCGCGCACCTTCGCGCTCCACACGCTTTGGCCGGAAGCGATCGTGGTTTATCTGCAGGGGCTCAACACGCCGGGACGGTTGACCGACCCGGAAGGCAAGAAACCGGGTTGGCAGAACGCGCCCGGATTGCACGGCGACCGCGACCTCAAGCTGTTCGATGCGGTTCTGGCGGGGTTGCGGGCGGAGTGCCGCGTCGACGACGCGCGGATTTATTCCACCGGCCATTCCAACGGCGGCGGGTTCACCTACCTGCTCTGGGCGGCGCGCGGCGAGATACTGGCCGCGGTGGCTCCGTCGGCGTCCGCGGCCAACGCCGTGCGCACGCAACTCAAGCCCAAGCCCGTGATGCACCTCGCCGGCCGCAAGGACGCGCTGGTGAAATTCGAATGGCAGGAAGCGACGATGCGGCAGCTCCGGGCGCTGAACGGGTGCGGCGAGGGGAGCCCTTGGGCAAAGGACTGCACCCTCTACGCATCGCGGACCGGCACGCCGGTGGTGACGATGATCCACGACGGGGCGCATGGTTTCCCGAAGGAGGGGCCGGCGCTGATCGTGAAGTTTTTCCGGGAGCACCGGCGGCCGTAGCGGGGACGCCGCGGACTCGATCCGCGTCGGCCGAAGCGAGGGGGGCGCACCGGCCCGGGCGCCCGGGGGATGCGGACGGTTTTTTATGCACCAAGTATTTACTTGAGGCGGTCCGCCCGAGTTCTTGTGCTCGCGGCGTCGCTCCGGCCGGATCCTCCGGCGGGAGCGGCCGACTCCTGCCTCACACCCCTTGTTTACCCCGGCTGCGCCGCGTTTGGCCGGCTCGCTTCGTGTTCCGGTCCGCCGGCGCGGACGTCGACCGATCGTGGCGCGCACTCCGGGGTCCTGTCCCCTTCATGAAAACCTCCCTCCTGCTTCGCGGCCCCTGCGGCTGGCTACTTGCGCTCATTGCGGCGTGCACGTGCGTGCTCGGCGCCTATGCCCAATCGACCGGAACCGGCACCATCGAAGGCCGCGTTTTCGACCCGCGGCGCGGTGAATACGTCGAACGGGCGCGCGTGACCGTCGACGGACAGGCAATGGAGGTTTTCACCGATGTCACGGGGTCGTATCGCCTCGACCGGGTGCCGGCGGGCCCGGTGAAGGTCACGTTTTTCTTCACCGGTCGCGGCACGCACACGGAGACCGTGGTGGTCGCCGCCGGCCAGACCGTGCAGCGCGATGTCACTCTGACCAGCGGACCGCGCACCGACGGCAAGGACTCGGTGGTGCAGCTGGAGGCCTTCACGGTCGCGACGTCCAAGGAGATGGACGGCGCCGCCATCGCGATCAACGAGCAGCGTTTCGCGCGCAACATCGTGCAGGTCGTGTCGGCCGACGAATTCGGCACGATCGCGGACGGCTCGATCGGCGAGTTCATGAAGTTTTTGCCGGGCATCACGAGCGACTACACCGGCGGCGACGCGCGGCGTTTCTCGATCAACGGCGTGCCCGAGGACAACGTGCCGATCTCGATGGGCGGTTTCGAGATGGCCAGCGCCGCGGGCGCCGGCACCCGCCGGGCGGTCGAGCTCGACCAGGTTTCGATCAACAACATCGCGCGCATTGAGATCAACCGCGCGCCCACCCCGGAGTCCCCCGGCATGGCCTTGGCCGGCACGGTGAATTTCGTGCCGCGCAGCGCGTTCGAGCGCAGCCGCCCCTCCTACAGCTACAACGTGCAGTGGATGTTCAAGGACGCGGAGCGGGCCTTCCACAAGACGCCCGGCCCGCGCTGGGGCGAGTATTCGCGCAAGGTGCAGCCCGGCTTCGACCTCTCGGCGATCGTGCCGGTCAACAAGGTCTTCGGGTTCAGCGTTTCGGCCGGCTATTCGGTCCAATACACGCCGCAGCCCGCCGCGGGCATGACGTGGCGCGGCGCCTCCACGGCCACCAACCAGTCGGCGACCGCGACGCCGACGGGCACGGGCACCTGGTTCCCCGACACCACCCAGCCCTACGCGACCACCTTCAATTGGCGCGACAGCGGCAAGCACACGACGCGGCATTCGTTCTCGACCACGATCGACTGGAAACCCGCCCGCTACGACCGCCTGTCCTTCGGCTTCCAATACGGCATGCTGAAGGAGAACTTCGCGACGCGCACGCAGACCTTCACGATCAACCGCGTGGCGCCGGGCAACTGGAGCCAGACCCACACCTGGGGCATGGCCAGCACCTGGCCGACGACGGGCACGGCGACCAACGCGGGCCAGATCACGATCAGCAACGGCGGCCGTATCCGTCCCGGCCGCACGATCGCGCCGTCGCTCCGGTGGCTGCACGACGGCCCGACCTGGAAGTCCGACGCCGGCGTGTCCTACGGCAATTCGCGCATCCACTACCAGGACATCGATCTGGGGGCCTTCAACGGCATGACGATCCAGCGCAACAATCTCCAGATCCTGTTCGACGACATGAACTACATGCAGCCGGGCAAAGTTTCGGTCTTCGACCACAACGGCC
>JACCEA010653165.1_pt1 | contig 19739 bp, 14 predicted proteins | sample 7449851 | NCBI WGS metagenome assembly JACCEA01 (sample SAMN15323453, study PRJNA562643) | freshwater metagenome | isolation source: river surface water | place: USA:Blue River Watershed | collected 2017-08-18
AAATAAGCTCTTCAATTTTCACATTGCTGCCGATGAGTAGATTACGGTTTGCTGTAATGGAGGGAGGAATAATCTTATGAGAAAGAAATAAATTCTTAGATTTTTCTGAAGCGTTTTCACTGTCGTCATCATTATTTCCATCCGAATGATTTCCACTGTTCCCACCACTTTCAAAACTTGTAAGGTCATAAGCCTTTCCGTCATGATGAACTTGAGCAAAAGATGCACTATTTCCTCCTGTGCTCGAAAATTTCAATGGAGTTGCATAAAAATAATGCACGTCATAACCCAGCTCTGTCCCACATATCAACTTCATGCTGCTTACGTTGTCCCCTGTCGAGTTACTACACTTGCCCTGTTGCTCCGCAGGAATATGTGACAATGAACGTCTACGAATACTATTTGCTTTCTCGGATCGCCCACCCAAGGGAGATGAAACTTCATTATGTTCAGGACGCATCACGCGGAACTCCAGATAAGCAGCGGAGTTACCAGATCCACCATAATCAGACGCGGAGAAAATTGTACACAGTAACGGTATTTCCTCACTTGCGTAAGGCTCATCATAACCGGAACGAACACATTCATGACTTCGAATTACAAATTTCAAATTATTCACCGTCAAAAATCTCTTGGTGACATCAGGACCAAAGCCCACTCCCGCACCACGGACTGATGGGTGAACACCTTTTGAATCTATTGGATCAGACCAGAGGGCGTCTCTAACCAATTGCTTCAAAAAATTTACTTTGTTTGTTCTCGGCACAGCATCAAATTCTTCCCCGTGCTCGGGCATATCTTCCAAAGAAAAATCTTGACGGCGAATATCATTTAACTCGTCTAATGTTGCATCTGTGGTGTGGAAGAGACCACCATGCACGACAAAAACCGACTCATTCACCACTGCAAATAATGGAATGTGCTAATAATACAAATCGGGGTGATTATTAGTGCTTATTCTTACAGGCTGTAGCACCGCGCTTACCTGGAATATTTCAACGAACATACCAAATGTTAATGGATCGTACTTGTCATAGCACTCAACTTGAAATCCGTATACAGAGCATATAGCGTAGTCTTCGTGATTGCCGCGATTTAAATACACCTTGTCTATAAATGGAGTCGATGACAAAATAAAACTCGGGGATTCCTATATATATGTGTACCAGGATATGCAGCAATCATCGCTAGCAAAATGCACATCACTTCAACTCCCCACTCCCCTCGATCTACAAAGTCTCCATTGAATATATATTTTGTGTTCGCTGAAGGCAAGCCGGCATTATCTAATATATGGAGCAAGTCCGCAAGTTGACCTTAGGACAATAACAAATAATGTATAATTAACTGATTAGAAAAAGAAAAAAGATTAATATTTCCAATTTACCATGTATATCACCCACAATAATGAGCTTTTCTTCTTCACCAATTGAAACTCTTGAAATATTTTGTTGCTTCGAAAAATGCTGGTATCCTAACCGCAATAGCTTTTGAACGGAACGAGTAACAAGTTTACCTCCACGACGATACACTTCAATAATAGATTTGACTTCTTGAATGGTGACGAGACCAGGAGGCAATTCATAATCAAATGATCCGAGCTGTTGTACATCGTAGTGTGAATCCAGTGCCATTGTAACGACACTCAAATGCCGTATCTTTTCTTCCAAATCAACCGATGTTCCAAATTCAATCGTTTCAGTCACAGCTCTTGGAGGATTTGGTGGTCTAACTTTATTACCACCATCGTCACTGTGAGAAGCACCATTTAGATCAAGTTTGTTGTGGTGAAATACGGTCTTTTTCTTAACTCGTAGTGTATATAGCAAATTTATCAGAAATACCCCAACCACAGATATTTCAGCATCATTTAATGCTTCCAGATTATTGTATATCTAATAAAAAATCAAGAAATGAAATAGAAATGCACCAAGGCAATCAAACTATCATTCTAACCTGCCAAGATTTTGTTTCATTAATAAGAGACTTTTTCATAAGTTTCAATTTGTATTGCTTTTGCAGTTGTTGGTATTGAGGTGACTCTCTCAAAGATAACCACTCCTCATTTGATAGCGACTCTCGAAGTTCTTCGCAACTAAGTTTTCTGTCTATTCTTATTGCAGCCATCTGCCGAAGCGCTAGCCGTTCCGCAGATAGCTGAGTTAAGATGTCAATTTCTGTATCGTGCCGCTGCAACATTTCTTCTTTCATTTTGTGGAGATCTGAATCGCTGATGTCTTCAGTATTTTCCACAGAATCCAGCGCTTTCTTCGACTTTTTCTTTCCTTTCAACCCTTTTGGAGGATCATTTTTGGGTTGAGAAGTTGTGCATCCCATTTTATGAATCTGATGATAAAAAATTCAAACTGCCAGCAAATATATCTGAATTGAACAACCGATAAAATAGAAGAAAGCAATGCAAATCTGGAATCGGGCGTTAGAGGTTGTGTTGTGTTATAATTATTATATCATTCCATTATTCCAGTTTCTACTCAAAAAAGTGCAAAAAGGTAGATTTTTGTGGAAGATAATTCGATTTTCCTAGCAATTTTAATGCTGAAAAATTGAGTTTTCATTTTGAGCTCCATGAATCAAGACCATTTTTCAAAAATTATCTCTGCTGGCATTCATGATTGTAAGTGATGATGTAGTTCGCTGCCCTACTGTTCGCAGGGTTTGTTGATATTTGGTGATCAAGCCCTGCGAACAAAAGAAGCAACTAAATTTGAACATTTTCACGTTTATGAAGCGCTCGCAAGAAATAAAAGTAGTGGATTCGGAGTTAGCTGAGGAATTGATTCCTCATCAAACAAAAAAAATTAGGATTGAAAAGGTTTTATGCTACGCTGTGGGTAAAAAAGAGATAACTGTACATAGCATGCACGATTGATCAACACTATTGTGTATAATCGACATGTGAAACGACATCCAAAAATCGATATAAATTGAGTCACATTCATGCAGTTTGTACCAGATAAAATAAAGTGTGCGCTTGTGTGCACTATTCATTAATTTTCATCATAAGGTGCGATTATTGATTAAATAAGGTGCTCTACTTACGTGCCATTAGTTAGTTTCCTATATTGAAGAGAAATTTTCTAATATTATATATATGAGTTGTGATCGATTGTATTAAATTAATTGAAGAAGACGTTGGAAACTCACTTCCGTCCTCTATCTTGATATATATGGATATATTTATTTTAATAGAATATAGATAATATATTTGGAATATAGAGAGTGGAGAGTTTTAAAAATTAAACATTACCAAATTAAACAAACTGAAATCTTTGGTATATTTGATTGTAGTAATGTCTGTTGAAACATTGTAGTTTGTTGTAGATATTTCTTACAAAGTTGTGGTTATATGTTTTATCCCGAAACACTGATACGATAATAAGATAGCAAACTGAAAGGTTATTAGACCATTAGACAATCCTTGCACTATAGACTTCTAATTATACTGTCCGTCCATAACCACTGCAATACTAGTTGACAGGATCAAATAAATAGTTTGTTGTTTTGTATAGATTTTGAAGTTGATGTAGATTCTTTGAATAGTAATATATTGTTTTAAGAAAGACGTTCAGGAACGAACTTAATAGCAGATTGGGAATATTGCCTTCCTCTTGATATATTCTATGTTTTTATATTTGTAATTAATAAGAGTTTATTACATGCACAAAACGGACGTTGAAGAACTTCGTACTTCCTCAAGATATTTAATCCACTAATTCAATTGTATGTGTATAGTTTGTATATAGCATAGTTCAACAGGGATATAAGTAGTTAGCAAACTGATGATAATAGGTTGTCTTATGTAGTTGTTGATGTTGATTCTGGGAATAGTTATAAATTGTATGAACTTAGACGTTGAAGAACAAAGTAGACTGGTTTATCTACTTCCTCAAGATATAATATACTTCTTATATTTCGCTCTGTAAATGGTTACTCATTCACATATATATAATATATATACTAATACTTGCCTTAAATAAATCGAAAATACGTAAGTATATATGGTAAATGCGTCAAAGGATTCAACTTAAGAGGATTTTGTTTCTCTTGAAATCTATCCGTATAGTATTGTAGAGAATATGAAAGGCGTAAATCTATACGGTTGGAATTTTTTTCTCTTTTCTGACATATTATCAAATTGCAAAGAAATATTATCCTCAGCAGGAAGAATAGTTAAAAGGTACAAAAATCGAAATTGACTCCAACAAGTACCCATTCCGTCGTCGTGATCACGTAATACCGGATTTACGATTCAACAGTGTGGCAAGACAACTTTAATCGATGTTACAGTCACTAATAGCTCTTGCCTTACATATATTATGATTACTGTCCAGACGCAGCTACGGTTAGCAGCAAGGAACACATGAAAATAAAATTTTATAAAATGTATGGCGTGGAGACGAATCAAAATAAATCCTTACTTCCCTTCGCGCAATGGAATCTTTAGGTAAGATTGGTAAACAAGGATATGATTACATTAATCAAGTTGCTGCGGATTACTACGGGGAGCATTACAAAGTTGCAATAATGAAACGATACTGGTTTAGAAAAATCTCAGTAGCACTACAATCTCAGTAGGACAGGCCATTTCAAACACAATGAACGATTGGCTTAATGGAAAAACTAGCAAATTCAAGATGATACAGATAATTATCAAATGATGGATTGTTGGACACTAGGCACTTCCTCCATAAAGGGACTCCAAGAAAAGTACATATCCAATTCAAGTTACGGATACATGTAAAATTCTCTCCCTCTATGTAATAAAAATTGCAAGAGAAATTCCATACTTCATCCCATAATATAAACCTCTTGCACCTTTATCAGCCTGCGTAATGACATGAGTTGCAAACATTAAAATGTTATGTCAGCCGGTCATTGCAGATTACATTTGTCAATCATGTGAGCGGTGAAATATTTACGCCGTACACGAGGAAATGTATGGTGTACCATTATTAGATCGGGTCATGACTATATATCGCCGATTTGCCCGGAAGCCCAAAAACACCATTTTTTACACTGACTTGGAGTGGTCACAAACTCATTGTTCCCATGGAAGTTTCCCCATCATTACCCCTCATTTCAATAGTTCTTTTTTGAGAAACATGATATAATTTGCATTCTCCACTACTACTGACTGTCTCCATCTAATCCTTCAGAGCAAATCCCTGATGTAGGTCTTTAAAGAGTTTATATGGTCATAGATTCTCTCTTTGTTTTAAGAATTGCTTGATTTCCCTACTTTTCGGTTTGGATTGTACGAAATAAAATAGACTAAGAATTCCATATAAAATATTTATGAACAATTTGGAATTTTGCACAAGCAATAGAAGTATATTGTGTAGAAGTACATACAGTGTAAAGTATATGTTTGTGATTTATAAACCAGACGTATTGGGGTAATTACAATCAAATGAAAAGTCTGATTTCAGACCAAAAAAGAAGGAATATACGCGTTTTCTCAAATAAGGGATTAGCCCTATGAGGCGGTTGAATGGTGGTTTGCTTGCTGCCATCGAATCTATTGTAGAGGCCAGTTGCAAAGAACTTTGTGAGTTGTCAGGTTCTTCCAGCTGCGACTTTGTGTGGTTGTGGATCCAGAGACTTGCATCTAGAACTTCCGAGGCTCACTCGGAGTGTTCTCAGTTTTTATCGTTTGTTACGTTGTTAGATAAAGATGTACTCTGGATATTTGCATAAAAGAAATTCACCAATAAGTCCCCCATCAATGCAGGTAATTTTCATGATTATGTTTGCATACATATTGTTGTGTTATGGTGCTATGCTTTGTAGAAGGTATACTGTGTACTGTGGGGGACACTGTTGTTTGATTATGAACACGAAGAAGACGCTCGCAATTCGCTCAATCCAAAGTTGGTGGTTGAGATCCTTGGAGTATCAGAATGGGACGGGAGAGGACGAGTTAATAGCTATCCGGGTGGTTTTCTTCTAGTTACACATACTGGATGTACTTATTATGTGTCCGTCTCCTCATTGCATGAAAGAGATGAATGGATGGTGCATTTGCGAAGAGGGTTAGAGTGTGTTTTTGCCAACCCTGAGGTGGCACCTTTCAAACCGTCGAAAATAATTCAACAGCGTCCCGCCGCTATTGGAAATGCAACTTGTCCGCGAACAAATAACCTTGTCAATAATTACAGTCCATTTTGTAGATCATGCGGGAGACATTTTTATTCATCCGATCTCGTAATGGAAACAGCAGTGCTATTGCAATTTGGAAGTGAAGAATTGGAAAAAGTTTGCATCGATTGTAAACAATCACAGATCATTGTACTATGGTTGAAAACCATGAATTATGTTCACACGATGGATTTGCATGAAATGACAGATATGGTTGTCAAGGATGTATCAAAGTTTAAAGCATCTTTTAAGTTACGCCGTCGCTTATCACAGCGATTGGATATGGCTGCTGAACTTTATGAGGCAGGGAACTTAAATTCTGAAGAGTTCGAAGAGTTGCGCCAAGTTGATCATGCTTATAGACGAGAACTTATTCATGAAGAATGTGAAAAACTAAAAACAGCCATCGAAGCTTTTGGGGAAGATATGCAGACTATCATTAACGTTTTAATGGATTCCAGTTTATATGATACAGGAGGCCGGAATGCTTATTATCGCATTATCCTTCGCATTTTGGAAATTGCTGATTTTGCTCCAGATTTGGTTGATTTTTATTTTCCTCAACTGTATGCGGTATATTTACAGCAATCAGCAATACGTACATACGAGTCGTTAGTCAAAATCGATGCATTGCAACAAGCTTTCCTCGTTCTCTCTCAAAAGTTCCCATCCTTTGGTATGAAGTTGGCCTGGAATTTGTTGGCCACGGTTGGGGATTATGAAGAGAAGAAAGTCCTCCAAGTTCAGTATGCTGCCGCTGCAGCGCTATTGTTGCAATTCGAATTAGTGAACATCGGAATTATTTCATCTATTGCCGACATTCCTTCATCTAAAACTCTTTCAAAAATATTGCGTCCTGCCGTACATCAACAACAGGAAATCGGGTATGAAGTAAGTATACTATTTCTCGTCAGACGGAAACTGCAGGAAGCTTATGATGGCGAAGAATATTCCAGGTTACAGCGCAATGTATCACTGTATGGTAGAGATCATCCGGATCACATCAATCTACCTATTGTCACTTTGGCTAATGGAAATGAGGTCATTGACAAATTGAAATTGCGTGTTTTCCCCAAATCAGCGGTATTCCCTGGGACGAACAGTGATTGCTCTTGTGTAGAGTTACTGTATCAACTGGGAGTCAAGCAGCAAATTGATGCAATGTCAGCTTCATCTTCTTCACGAGGCGACGAGAAAAATCTTTCTGAACATCAGGTCGGTGCTGATCAATCTGACGGAGAAGTAGAAGATGCCTCCCGCCATTCCAAAGCTGCAAGTGAAGTTTCTTCTTCGTCCGCCACATCTTCGACATCTGCATTAGCATATGTTCAAACTTGGGAAGGATTTTCTGAACAACTAGATTTTATTAACAATTTAAACGACCTTGTGGAAAGTCTGCGCTTTTTAGATCGGTCGATTCGAACTGAAACGCTTCGAAAGGAACTTTCTAAGTGGAATCAAACAATGCTATCAAGTGGTGCAAATGTCCCCTCAGGACTGATTCGGCAAGGCAACAAAGCTGCACTGTCAGAGACACCAAATATTTCCAGTGGAAGTAGCAAGAATTCGACTCAACTACAGCAAGACCGACTTTCTAATTCTCATAAGTCTCACAGTGCTGCAGATCTAGGTCAGTTGGACGCATCATCAACTCACAGCGGATATAGTACAGCAAGTGGTTCACATAAATCGAACTCGTCCAATAATGTCCCTAGGATTACCTTGGGTTGGGATCCAATCACGATTGCCGGGGAACCGCACTACAAAATCACCAGGATAATGACCGAAGAGTGTCGCGTGTTCAGAACCAAAGCTCGAGCCCCCAGTTTAGTTATTTGTGAAATTATGCGAGATGATGTGTTTCAACAGTATGGTGGACAAGTGATATTTGGAGGGAGCGTGGTGAAATCGCAGGAAGACTATGGATTGGCGATTGATGATGGTAGTAGTTCAAGTGATGTTGTCAAGCACGATCATTTATTGACGAATTCGGACAAATTTAATACTCATCATGATAAGAAAAATACTTTGACTCACAAGCCACCGTTACACCACGGGAAAGGGAATATTGGAAAGCCATCTGCACATAATATTACTAGAACAGCTCCACATGCCGTTCTACCTGCAACTAGGGCGAGAGGTGATTCCATGGATGGCCATGTTGTTAACAACAATTCCGTGTCTACAATAGCCATTAGCAATATCAACAGCTTTGGTACTGGATCCGAATGTGGCGATCCTATTGAAGGCAGCAAACATACTTTTGAATCAATCAGTCAGAGTATTCGCGATGTCGACTCTCTATTGGTAGATTCTTCGTATCATTCAGCAATGATTGCGGAGTTACAAAAGGTTGATACTTCCAAGTCAAATGATGTGACTCAGAATCATTCGTCACCGTGTGTGAAAATCAATGGTTCAATGAAGGATGGTGGTGAACCCCATTTAACTTTTTCTGATATGCAATTGGATGGAAATACTTATGATTCCTCCCCTTCCCCAAATAATGCTGTTACTCCAGATGGCCTTGGATTGCGTCGCAATTCAGCATCTTTTCATTTACCAAAATGGAGACGCAACAGCTCATTTTTGCCTGCTAATCGACTTTCCACTAGTACAGAAGGGATTTTGAGGTCCTCTCAAGTAAGTCAAATTACCACCAACTCTATACATGGGTCCACGGATTGTTCTGTTTCCCCTTCAACCACCGTCTCGTCGTCTTCAAATGTCCACAATGCTCGAAGGAATAGTGAAGTTGTCTCATCGACTTCCACTCATCAACGATCGTCAGCACGATTATCAACCAATAAGTTGACCTCTTCGCTTATTAAGAGCGTCTCTACTCCTAATATTGCATCTCAATTGTCAGCAGAGTTTGAAATTGAAGGTTCCTATGGCGATCAGGATAATGGTTCTGAATCTTTGCGAGTCACAGAATTTGAAAAGCATGGGCACCACCATGGATTGCATTTCGTGGAAGAAGTTCCATCAGGTGACAAAGTTGGCGTTCCCAATCAACAGCAGGTTTTGTCATCCGCGCAACGTCTTCTGACACAAGGTCTTATCGATCAGCGGGAATATGAGCAGCTTATTCGATCCGATCGTCAGTTTCGCGACGAAAGTGCACGTGATGAGGCTATGATCACCAAAACTCGAGTAGAAAGTGCATTCGGTGAAACTTTTCAATCCAAGAAAGAGCGCTTACTGTCGGATCGCAAGCGATGGTTAGTGGCTGAAGGTCTGCTGACAGGGGGCAAAACTGTGTCGGTTGTGGGGCATGGTGATGATGAAAGCTGGCCAATTTTTGATTTGCGTGCTTTCATTGTGAAAACGAATGATGACCTTCGACAAGAAATTTGCTGCTTGCAGTTGATGAAAGTATGCAAAGAGATATTTGACTACTTTGGATTGCATGACATGCTGTTTTTGAAGCCCTACCGAATTATAAGTACTGGAAATAATTCTGGTATTGTGGAAGTTTTACCAGATGCAATTTCACTGGATGCTCTAAAGCGCAGCAATGGATTTACAACTTTGAAGGACTATTTCCAAGTCACGTACAGCACTTCTAAGGAAAGATTACAACGTGCAAAACGTAACTTCATGAAGTCACTTGCTGCATATTCTTTGTTTTCGTACATTTTATTGATCAAGGACCGCCACAACGGAAACTTGTTGATCGATTCTGAAGGGCACATTCTTCATATTGATTTTGGTTTCATTCTCTCTATAGCCCCAGGGGGTTCATTTAGCATAGAAACTGCGCCTTTCAAATTAACTGATGAAATGGTGGATTTACTCGGGGGATTGGATTCTCCCTTGTTTGGTGATTTCGTTACTGCCTTTACCAAGGGTTTTATAGCATTGCAAGCAAATTGTGAGAACATCCTTTCTGCAATTACCATATTATCCCAAAACTCAACATTTCCGTGCTTTCAAGGCAAATCAACACAGCAAATCTTGGAAAAGCTGCGTGGTAGATTCCGCAGTGAACTCAATGTCAACGATGCGGTGAAACATTGTTTGGATTTAATCACCAATAGCTATGGACATTATGGTACTAAGCAGTACGATACGTTCCAATACTATACAAATGGGATTTTGCCGTGATAAAGTTGAGAGTTTATTTTATTGAAAATATTGATTGTAAATTAATTAGTTGTTAAATCTTTCTTCACTTTTTTTCAGTTTAAAGGTTAGTGACTTAGTGCAAATCGTTTGCAGCAACTATCCCACAAGACGTATGGTTATGGAGTAGTTACACAATATTTCCTCCACTCTAAGGGACTATTCCCACAATTTGAAATTACTCTATCACAAATAAAATACTATCATGTATTCCTAGCTAAACTCAAGTATAGCTTAAAGCGGAATGTTCCCATGCTTGCGCCATGGTCTCTCAACATTCTTGGTACGTAAAATGTCCAAATCTTCGCAAAGTCGTTGCCTCGTGACAGCAGGGTCGATTACGTCATCAACAAAACCTCTTTGAGCAGCAACTAATGGATTGGCGAATCTGATGAGCCCCATTACAGTAATAATAAACATTATTAGTGGTGAGAACTTGATATTCAGCATCATGCCTACCTGTCAGTATATTCCAAAGTCTTTTCTTCAATATCTTTACCACGGAAAATAATCTCTACAGCTCCTTTTGCACCCATAACAGCGACTTCAGCACTAGGCCAAGCGTAGTTGTAGTCTCCCTTGAGATGCTTTGAGGACATCACATCATAAGCACCACCATAAGCTTTGCGAGTGATGACAGTTAACTTTGGGACAGTAGCTTCCGCGTAGGCATACAACAACTTCGCACCATTGCGAATGATACCACCATGTTCCTGGTTAGTACCAGGCAAAAACCCTGGCACATCCACGAAGGTAATTATTGGAATATTGAATGAATCCAAAAAGCGTACAAAGCGGGCGGCTTTGATAGAAGAATCAATATCCAAGCAACCTGCCAAATGATTGGGATTGTTGGCCACGATCTGGACAGAAATAGAACATTAAACACTGATATTACCACCAAAGTTACGAGCACTTACACCGACAGTGTGGCCTTCCATTCGAGCAAAACCACAAATAATATTTTTGGCATAGTTGGGCATCACCTCAAATACTGTGCTCTCATCTACAACCTTCTTCACGATAGCAAGCATATCGTAAGGTACATTTGGATCATCAGGGACCAAATATCTCAGGCTTTCCTCAATACGGTTGCGAGAATCGAAAGTTGGTTTTGGTGCAGGCTTATCCTTGTTATTTAAAGGCAAATATTGGTAAAACTCGCGCAAAGACTTGAGCGCATGCACATCGTTTTCAAACGCTCCATGTGCTACACCAGAAATACTGGTGTGAGTCTCCGCACCTCCAAGCTCTTCTTGAGTGACCTCTTCATTCGTCACAGTTTTAACAACATTTGGACCAGTCACGAACATATAAGACGATCTCTTGACCATAAAAATGAAATCGGTCATAGCTGGGGAATAGACAGCCCCACCAGCACAAGGACCCATAATCAAGGATATTTGAGGAATAACACCAGAAGCATCAACATTTCTTAAGAACACATCTGCATAACCAGCAAGCGAATCGACACCTTCTTGGATTCTCGCTCCACCTGAATCATTTAACCCGATGACGGGGGCACCAGTTCTCATAGCCATTTCCATGACCTTGCAAATTTTTTGGGCGTGTGTTTCACTGAGGGATCCACCAAAAACAGTGAAATCCTGACTGAACACAAACACCTAACAACCAAGAACTATAAACAACGTACACTCGTTCCATATAACGTGTTACCTTTCTTCCATGAATGAGACCGTGACCTGTGACAACACCGTCACCGTAATACTTCTCATTCTCCATTCCAAATTCGTCACATCGATGAGTCTTGAGCATATCATATTCACGGAAAGATCCTTCATCAAGCAAAAGGTCCAATCGCTCACGGGCAGTAAGTTTTCCTTTCTTGTGTTGAGCTTGGATTCTCTTTGATCCACCGCCCAAAGTTGCCTCCGCCTTTGCCTCTGCCAAACGCTCACGGAAAGCATTCTTTAAAGAAACTACCGTTGGCTTGAATTGATCTACAGAACCAGAGAGGAATCTAGTGTTGGGTGATGCAACCCTTTTGGCTAATGCACTTCTTAAAAACATTTTGTGCCCTAACAGGAAATGTTACAACAGATCATGCAATGTTGAAGAAAGAAAGAATTGCAAGTGGAATTACAACAGCACGGAAATTTCAAGACAGACAACACTCTTACCGTTGAATACAATTGCTGAAGCCAGAAATGATTTTCCTGAGTGGCTATAATACAATTATTTCATTCATCCAATCTTGCAATCTTGGAGTCCCAAGGTGATTTTCGGTGGTTTGCTGCCCCTGTGCTGGGTAGCGGTGATTGGGTAGTATTGTTGCCACACCCCTCGAGACCACGCACGCCGCCCGCACAAAAGAAATCAGAATTCTGCCTCACAGGCTCACAGAGGCCAGCATGTTTTAGGGAACTTTTACTGCTGCGTGTGTGGGCGAGCAGAGAGCAGCCAAGCACACAGCAGGCAGCAGCAGTGATGTGGGAAATGCACGGCGGAAGTTCTTTTTCTTATCACCCTGTTCTTGTTCTTGTTCTTTCCCATAATGGTGGAATCTGAAATTAGAAATCTATAAAATAGAAGTATATCAAGAGGAAGTAGATAGTGTTCGTCATAAACTTACAAAAATTATTTACAAACGTAATGATCACCTATCACCACTACCGATGAAATAAAAATCCTACCACTGTATACTCATATAACAAAGAATTTTCAAACGAACTGCCTAACCTTTCGCCAGTTTGCTATCTTACTCCTATGTCAGCATTGAGCTGTAATGAGTTAGTCAAATAGCCATTCACTGGCATAAGACAACATCCTATGGACTTTCGTCCTATAATTTAGGGACATTTTAAACGCGTTTTTTACCAAAGTATTGATATGCGCGTAGTCCACAAAATTAAGCATTTCTAGGTCTTGAACACAATGATGGTAAGTATTGAATTTGGAATTGTGTGATTTGTTTGCACAATATTTCCAATTTGGTGGTGATTGGGGACAATGCGATGAACTTTATAATGTGTTAATGGACTATGGAATCTCAGCACAATACAGCTATCCCATCCGACTTCGGGAAAGCAATCGATGCTCTGAAGGCTTTAGTCGCGTCTAGCGCACTGTTTCTGCCTGTAAATGCAGTTTGATTTTGCGAATTCTAACTCACATGGTTTGTTCCAGGCATCCCTTCCCCATAGAGAAGTACTAACAGAAAGCGCCTTTTCTATTTCTCAATTGATTGGTCATGTCTATGATTCCATTAACAATGCACAGAAACTTCGATCTCCATTTGATTCTACGTAAGAGTTTTCTATTGGTATTCTAGATTATTTGACCATACAATAGACCAGTATTGCATTTGATCAGATCAGTGTCCAGAGGAATTTCATATGCTGAAGTAGCTTTGGAACTTATTTCGCGTACCGCTTTTGGGGAAAGAATCCGAGTTCGAATGGTAGAGCAAATACATCTCTTTTGGAGAAAATTTATTTACACCCTGGGTATCAGATCGTTATTCTAGAAGCATTAAAAGTTCTTCTTCGGCTTTGGAGTTTATTTGGTCAACCAGAAATCTATATGATTCTTGATTGGGATCGTAAGGTCATTTCATTTCCACAACTTAGTATGGCACATACCGATCTAATTAGATTTTGAACATTCCACCAGGCAGCTGATGAGAAAAACCTTCGTTCGTATTATGATCTTAATAGAGGTTATTTTGATGGCATTTTACGTAAAATTATGACATCTCCAGAGTATTGTGATCAAGCATGTACCTCTACAGCATGTCAAAAATCTCCCTCTTTCACTGGTAAAAGAAGTGGGTTGAAAATCAACCTCAAATCAGGCATTGCATCGGTACTGGAGATGGAAAATTCCGCCGATGAAACCATTTCGACGAGAATGAACAACTCAAATAAAAATGAAGATAAAATATATTTACATCATTCCCATCGAATTGCTAATAGCTTGAGTCCTGGCACACTTCTTGTCAATTCAATTGCCAATTTGAACGATTTCAATACTCCAATTAAAGATGAGATACTGATGAATCCAAATGGCTTTCTCAAAAATGCCTATCAAGTTCCTGACATAATACAAGACGAAAATGCTTGCTATATTGATTCCAAAACAGAGAGGTTATTTTTAATGGGAGAGGTGAACGATTGTTTGAGTGTGTTGAATTTATTTCTAATATATATTTTCTGCAGGTTATTTACATAGTCAGACCTTTCGTATATAGTTCTTTACAATGTTGGCTTACGGTAGACGTAGACGAAAACTCTGATCTGACTGAACTTATGATGCCTCTTCCTGCCTCTTCTAAGACTCTGTACACAAAATTGATGAGATGTGTGAAGTGGAGCATTGTTAGAAGTGCATTGCCACTGATTGTTGGCTTGGTAAGCATGGTAGATTTGTTTTGACCTCATAAAAATTAAGAGTTTACTCAGATCATGGAAGTAGTATCCATCCAGATTACAGTGGGAACTCTCTCGTCGCTTCGTCAGCAAGCTAGGAAGGATGTTTTGCGAGATGGATTGATAAAGAATGGTGTGACTGAATTAAACTGCGTAAGATATTGCAGTTTCTCTTATTCACGATTTTTATTGCGTAACGTTAATTAGAATTCCTTGAAGCTCAGATTCGATGGAGAAATTTTGTCAGATGACAGAACGGGGAAAGTGTTAATTCATTGCTTCGATGAAGAAGTAAAGCGTCGCAAAATGATGGTATACTTGTGTATACTAAGAAGTCCTCTGTTCGACTGGTGAGATTGCGCTATTTCCAGATATTTTGCAACCATAGCACACAGTAATTTTTTTTTCTCTGATATGCTAGCACTACACTTCCAATTTTGAAAAAAGCGTGCCATTGGTTGAAGAATGTGCCCTTACTTGGGGCTTTGCCACATCACGCTCTGTCTCTATTGGTTTATATAAACAAGATTTATTTTTATACCTCCAACTCATAGCACTAGTTGACAGGATGTAAAGGTTTATGAAAATTAATTTCCTCTGAAGACAAAATTTACCCTTTACAGTTCAACAAGCATTAATCATGGTCTAATATTTACCAGACAGAGCCCCACGCGGCCACCGCAGCAGCCGCCGCAACAATAAATAAAAGTAATTCTATTCTATCCGTATTAATTCATAGTTCTATTATGTACATTTCGCATCAACAAAGTGCCCAAGCATTTCATCAGTTTTTAAATCCCCCAGTTGAAAAGTCCCCCATCGAACATCACTAAATTCTCTCAGATGTCGTCTCCATTCTATGGGCCGTCCAAAACTCCCCTAAATGTTGGTTTGTTTGGATTGATATTGGTTACACCACGGTAAAAAAATCTTTTTTTAATTATAGAACTATGATGATGGAAGTAGATATCCTCCAAACCACATGGATACAAGAGGCATGCAAAACCGGAACGGTGGACCAGGTAATATTAATACTATCATATTTTTCTGGGGTAGCTGATGTAGCTCTTTGTAAAGATTTAAGAATGCTTGCAAATCGTCCTCCCATGGATAACAGAGGGTTTATTGAAAATCAACGACCACCATCGATGGATCGTTCATATCAATCCAGTGTTCCGCGTGGATTTGATCCTTCAGATGGAAGACTTATGGATCATCGCATAATAACTCATCAACCTCAAAACGATCTTCGTAACAATCCTCCTCAGCGTATGATGGGCAATGAATCTCGCTTTCCATTTCCTACCACATCGATGATGCCGATGAATCAGGGAAACAGCGGTCTCAATCCACTCATCAGTGGACAGCCGTCGTTGCCTCCTACGAGGCAGCAGCAACTCCCACCACCAATGATTATGCAACAATTTCAGCGCCCTTCCGTCTCAGAAAGGGTTCAAGTTCCATCAGAGTTATCAGCATTTGCTGCTGAACCCAAGTTTCAGCAGATTCTACTTCGCGTCAAGGAGCAAACTAATGTTAATTTTATATCTGTAAATCGTGTTGCAGATAATGTAGTGGAATCTGTTGCGATTGACGCAGCTTCAAAAGAATCGGCGGATCTTGCGAAGAATCTCATTGAGACTCATTTAAAATTGCAGATGAAGATTAAGGCTGCTGAAAATCGTCTCCAGAAAGTGCAAACTGACTTGTTTTCAACACAAGGTGAGATTGCGGCGGGGCATGTTGTGGAATGTTCTGTTATCCCGGAACTTATCGGATTGGCGATTGGTAAAAAGGGGGCAAGAATCAAGCAAATTGAAAGTGAAACTGGTGTATCTTCTATCAATGTTGCTGATTCAGGTATGCTTTTTTTATTATACTGTCTTTTTATATCAGCTTAACTGTGCGACAACAGGCAAAATTACAATTTACGGACCAGATGCAACTTCCGTTCAAAAAGCTAGGGAACAATTAGAACTGATTGAAGATTGCTGTCCTGTCACTGAACGACAAGCAGAATGGTTTAGTGACAAAATGAATGCATCCTATTTAGGTAAGTGGTACCGTTAATACTTGTCGGATGTGCATTAGCGTTGGTTTGTGTTTAGTTGATTTGCGGACAAGCTCAAATTTAATGGTGGCCAAACTCAATCGCGAGGAGCTTCAACTTGATATTGTTGGCACTGTTCCAGCGGTTCAGATGGCCAAATGTTTGTGGTCTACACAATTGGAGTATGTTGACCGACAAATTGAGATTGAAGAAGATGAGCGGCAAGTGCGAGAACAACTTCATGCTGTTCGCAAACAGGTTGGTTGTAGTTTCTTCTATTTTCTTTTTTCATTTGAAATATATTTGCAATATCCAGTATGGATTTCAAAATTCAAGGGGGAAAAGTTCCGGAGGAAAGTCTGTCGGGAATATTCCCACCGGGAGTGAATCCGCAGGGCCAGGGAAAGGTGGAAACAACAACAGCAATGCGAGAAACGAACGAAATCAACCAGAGTCATCTTCCAAAGTAAGTGCTGCTCCGAATGGAGGATTTGCTAATTCCGCGAATGATCGTGGAAGAAAGACTCTGGATATTGGGGTAGAGTCGATCATAGATAAGATTCCTGATCAGACAATTGAAAAGCCGTTTGATGCACTGGATGCACTGATCACATACACTCCACAGGATGAAAAGATGGGTAAGTCTAACAAAAAGCAGGCTTCAAAAGAAAAAGAATTGAAGCCTACAGGGGATGTCTTCAAAGAGAAGGCAGTTATAGACTCGATTGAGACTAAGAGCAAGAAGATTGAAAAGCATGAAAATCGTGTCGGCAAAATAGAAGCAAGGACTGGTCGAACAGTTGTTGAGGTTCGCTCTGACGGTCCAGATCGCACAAGTGACAAAACTTCTGACAAACCAAAGAAAGCTAAAACTTCAAATCAAGATCATTCCGATCAAATTGAGGCATTGAATGATAGGAATGGCAAAGGCAACAAAGAAAAAGCAAAATCTGCGAAATCTGCAGGCCAATCTGGAGGGAATCTACCCCCTCCTCCAACTTTGACTGTTCCTCCACCACCAGCGGATGGTAAATCTGAAGGGAAGAAAAAAGGTAGCGAAAAGAAAATCACGTCTGACAATAAAACTGATAATGACAAGCAACCTATGCTCGTCAAAATAAATAATCCTTTTCTTGAGCAAAAGAATGCAAAAAAGGCACCTGAGCCGGAAGTCCTTCCACCGGAACCTCCTGCAGCACCTCCTGGATTGAAAATGTTTGGTCCCCCCAAAGAACCTCCAAAAAATGTCGCACCAAAAAAAACAGACCAATCAGTAGAAAAGGTTGATCGGAAGGATACTTCCAAAGAATTTGTCCCAGTAGGTAAAGGGAACTCTCGTAATAAAGAACGTGCCGGTAAAAAAGAGCACAGCGATTTGTTGACGAAAGTGGAAATTATCAGTGTGGTGACAGATGACCAGCAATTGGTGGCAAATTTATCAGCAATGAAAGTTGATACAAACAAGATTGTCACAGAACATGAACCAGATCGCAACATCAGCAAAAAAGGAAACAACAAGAAAAAAGGAAAAGGTGGAGATTCTCCCCTAGATGAAGGAAATAATTTTGCGAAATCTATCAATGGTCCTACTGAAGTTCCCATTGCATCCGATGAAAATCCTTTGCCCAAACGTGTCAATACTCGCAAAGGTAAGGATTTTGACCCACCAGAAAATGATAATCCTCAAAAGGAAGCAGCTGATGACAGTGTCCCCTCCTCCAACACCTAATGTGTGTGTGTGTGTTACTGTTTGCGTAGTTACTCCATTTATTAGTCATGCAGTTATGCCTGTTATTTGTTGGTAAACAAATAATCAACTGATAATAATAAATTACTGGTTAATACTTTGGAGAGCGGCTATTGCACGGTGAAAAATAACTCTAAAATAAATATTGATTATATTTTTGCTCGAATGGTTCGTTCGTTTAGCAGAATTTGATACTCAACGATCATTAACCTGTGTTAACTTCTCGAAACTCTCGCTCGTAGAAGTATTTTACTCATGTTGTTCATTACAAACTTCTGGAGTTTTAGAGATTTGGATTAGAAATCTAGCCCAACCGTTTCATGGTCGCACGCACAGATGCTCAGCAGCAGGAGGGCGATTGGGATTTAGATCCCAGATCTTGAAAATTGTTTCGTCTCCACCGTTAAAAAGAATATTCGGTAAAACCAACCTGACATTTTTGTTTCATTATGCCTTTTCTTCTTTGATGTCACAATTGTTGATTTGAATTTCAAACCATGGCCAAAAAGAAAGGCAAGAAAGGAAAAAAGGAAAAGGCCCCTCCAGGTCCAACTCCTGTTACAACAGCCCAAATAATTCAAGATCGGACAAAAATGCTTTGTCCTAGAATGGGAGATATTTACGACAGAAATGAACAAGTAGAGATGATTCTTGAAGATGTTGCAGAAAAATGTTTATACAAAGCAATAGATAAGAAGTTAGATGAAGTTTGTTTATCTTCACTGAAGCTCCGGAAAATGCCTATTATTGAGCCGTTGGCTCAAGAACTCAGTCGATTATTCAGCATAAATTTGTCCAAGAATAACTTATTCGATGGGGATCAAGTTTTTCAGGTGCGCAGGTATATACATCGTTATTTTACTTCTAACCCCAACCGTATGTGTCGTCCAGGCTCTAAGTTGCCTTCCTCAGTTGCAAAAATTAAATTTATCTGAAAATTTTTTGAATGGAACTTTATCTGAATTTGCTGGTCTCCTTACGCAATTAGAAGTTATGAATTTGGACGTAAATAATCTTACATCTCTATGCCCGGCTGTGCAAAATTGGAGAAGATTGAAGGTTTTCACCATTTCTGATAACTCCCTAACAGGTGATTGGTTCATAATTGCGACAAGCTTGTAGTGTTCCTAATGTAACGACAATTGATAGGGTTACCGCTCGAAGCCTCTCATTGGGAAGAAGTCCAAGTGATAAATCTCAAAAATAATAAAATTGCTGATATTGGGACGCTGCCTCAGTTTTGGCCAAATTTGGAGCGTCTTTTTCT
>JACCEA011496197.1_pt1 | contig 19738 bp, 13 predicted proteins | sample 7449851 | NCBI WGS metagenome assembly JACCEA01 (sample SAMN15323453, study PRJNA562643) | freshwater metagenome | isolation source: river surface water | place: USA:Blue River Watershed | collected 2017-08-18
GTCAAAAACTCTCAGAAGAATTTATTGAAGAATTTTATAATAATATGCATTGGATATTTCTTTTTCGACATCAAAATTTATCAAAAAAAATTATTATAAAATATAAAAATGATATATCTCGTTATTGTAGTTTATATGTCTTACCATTATCTAAAAAATTTATTAATCTATTTTCTCCCACATGTAAACGTAGCTGGTTGGATATATTAAAACATAGTAAACTTTCTGAAAAAACTATTAGAAAAAATATAGATTATATAGACTGGCTAATGCTTATTCTTTATCAAAAACTTTCGGAAAACTTTTTACGTGAGTATAAAGATAAATTTGACTGGCGTGACGTATTTTACAAACAATCTTTATCTAGAGAATTTATAGAAGAATTTCGTCATCTTATACTAAAATATTAATATATTTAGTATCTTATAGAAGTTATAAATTAAAGTTATAAATTTTAAAACATATAAAAATATAAAGTAAAGTTATAGATATACAGGCTATATTAAATATATTTTACTAGTATACAAATTTATTTTTTTGGGAGATCCATCTTCACATAATACAAAATAAATTTCCATTTAATTAAATATATCCAGTATAAAAAATTAATATATTAAAAATGATTTTTTAATATTATTATATTATTAATGTGCGCAGAATCAAATAGATTACCAAATCTATTTGATGAAATCTTTAATGATAATATAGATATAGTTGATACAAATAGCCATAGTAAATATAAATGCAAAATTTGTAATCAATCATTTACATACTTATATTTGTGTAAAAAACACATTATGGTAGATCATAATAATGTTGATTTATTGTCAAATTTTATAAAAATATTGAAAGATGATTACGAAAATATGCTAACTGATATTAGTAATACGTATAGTTCAGAATTTGGTCAAAATTATGATCAAAGTTATATTAATCAAATAGAAAATATATATGCTATTGAGAATGATAAATATTATAAATGTGGAATTTGCAAAGAAGTATTTCCAAATGGTACAGATTGTATAATGCATATAAAATATACACATTATAACTCTTATTTTAAACATACATGTAAACCATGTAGAAATATATTTTTAACAAATGAACGATTACAAGTTCATAATATGAATTATCATGATATTACAACAAGTAAATCCGACAATTATGAAATATTAACTAATGAAAAAATTACTGAAATCTTAAATGATATTAAAAATACAAAACTTACTGAGATTGAATGTATATCATGTGGAGAAATTCTTAAGAAAAAATCATTTAAAACTCATCTAGAAAGTAAACATAAACAAAAAGAAATCTCTATTAATACTCATAAAAGTTCAGGTATTTTGTTAGAAACTAAAACACAAGCTATTGGTGCAATTATTAAAATAAGTGAAAATGAATATGAGTGTCCTATATGTGTCATGATAACAACAAAAAAGAGTTCTTGTTCATCCCATATAACAACACGTCATTATAGTCATGAAAAGAAAACCAAAAAAGACATTAAATTACCAGGTCCTAAATCTAAATACGAAATAGTTGATTATTCTTATGATCCTAAATATGCTGATAAAGTTAATATGGTATGTACAATATGCCCAGAAGAATTGCAAAAGACAATTTCAAATACTGATAACTTAATAAGACATGTAAAGATTCATTTTAAGGAATTTTATAAAAAATGTGATGAATGTGAAGTAACGGTATTTACATATGATCTTAAAGATCATAAAAAAAATAATCATAGAAAAGATCTTATTATAAATGATATACCTTATAAAAATATACAAATTAAAGATTTTTGTAATATAGAATCTAACACAGTAGAAAAGAATAATATTAAAATCATAGAAAAAACTATAGAAGACATTAAAACAGAAAATATAAACGAAACTACAGAAGAAATTAAAAAAGAAGGTATAGTAGAAAAAAATAATACAAAAGAACCTAAAATTGACTGGTACAATTGCGATGAATGTGATAAAGTTTATGAGCATAAAACATCATTAATAAGACATAAAAAAAAGGCGCATGGTAATACAAATATAAATAGGTCATTTAAAAAAGATAATGAAAATAATAAAGAAAAACCTAAAAAAGATTATGAATGCGACGAATGTAGTAATGCTTACCAAGACAAAAAATCATTAACAAGACATAAAAAAGCAAAACATAATAGCTCATATGTAAAACCTAAATGTAACATGCTTTTAAAAAATGGAAATGTATGTGGTAGAATACTTAGTAATGATAAAGAATTAATAAGGCACCAGAAACAATTTAAAGGTCATTGTCCTAATATAGCATATAAATGTGAATTTGAAAGTTGTGATATGGTAAATATAGATAGTAAAATAATAGAAGATCATATTAAGGTATGTGATTTTAATCCAGATGTCAAAAAAGTAAAATGTGATACATGTTTATTAGATTTTAATGAATTTGATATTACTAAACATAATAACACTTTTCACAGTAATACATTAAAATATTATACATGTCCATATGATGATTGTGTTGATAAAAAAAATATTAGTCCATTTAAAAATATGGAAGATTTGCATACTCATATTAAAAACAAACATCAAAATGGCTATATATGCAATTTCATTAAAGCCCATTATAAATGCCAACGTATATACAGTAACAAAGACAGTTTAAAAACTCATAGAGAAAATTTTCATAATATATTGAAATGTCAACATGGTGATATTGATAATAAAAATACAAAATGTAATATGGAATTTAATCAGCAATTAGACTTAGATATTCATATGCGTGAAGTACATAAACAGAATGTATTAATGATAAAATGCTTATTTACTGATTGTTTAAAAGAATTTCATACTGAATTAGAATTTAGAAAACATCAAAATACTGTGCATCAATTTAGAAATAAATTTTATCAATGCAATACTAAAGGTTGCAAATTAGAATTTCTTTCTGAAGATAAGTTACTATCTCATAAAAAATATACTCATAATATGAATACTGAACTAAAATACTGCAATATTCCTAATTGCAGATATTATACTAATTGTGAAAATGAAATGAATATTCATATAGAATATTATCATGATATTGGTACAAATGTATGTGATATATGTCTAGAAGAACATAAATCTAGAATTGAATATAAAACTAATAACGATCTAATATACATATGCAAGCAATGTTATCAAAATGAGAAAAATAAACAAAATAGTATGGAACTACGTATGTCTCAATATTTAGACTCTTATGAGCATTTAAAATCTTTCAACGTAAGTAATGATACGGCACTTATTTCATTAGGTGGATGTACCAAATATAGACCCGATAAATTATATCTAGGAGAAGATAGAGTAATTTGGGTTGAATGTGATGAAAATCAACATATTGGATACGATCCTACATGTGAAGAGAGTAGAATATTAGAAGCTTACGATAATTTTACTCCTAAAAAATTAATAGTTATTAGATGGAATCCTAATAACTATAAATCTAAAGATAATAAAGTCGTAGACGTAGAAGAAAAACTAGAAATGCTACAAAAACTAATTACCCACGTGATTTATAAAGATTTAAAAAATATTCCATCATACATTTATACTTACTATATGTTTTACGATGAAAATAGTAGGATGTTTACCAAAAATAGTCCATATGAATTAATATATGAGTTTTAATCATAAACCTTTAAATATATAAAAATTATAAAATATTTTAAAAATGTTTACCAAAAAAAAATATTTTTTTTTTATTTTTTGATTTATATTTTGTTTTTTTGATTCTTTTTTTGTATTTTTGTAATTTTTTGGAATTGCTGTCGAGCGATTGACTTTACGTAGAGTACCGAAGCACAGCGGAACCATCAGATATTAAGAGGAAATTAATAGCGACCGCGTTAACCAACAATGTACCCATCACGCTACCTGAAATAACAGACGATGTGTAGTTGATGTAGAATTCACGAGCACGCGAGATATTGATGTGACCAGATGGCTGGTAAGTTCCTGGGTACAAGTTGAAAGGAATGAAGAGAGCTCCAAGATCCTCTGAAACGGCAATGTTGCTGCCACCAAAGTGGTATGGCAAGTAAGCGTTGTAGAACTTGCTGATGAACTTGTTGTAGATGGGGATACCGTGGGCACTGATTGTGATAGAATCAATGGTGGCAACCTGCTCCTTGACGGTAAGAGTCTGAGGAGTGCTTGAGTTACGGCTAATAGCGAATGTAACACCGTTGTTAATGATAACAGGGTTAGCAAGTCCAGTGGCAAGACCGAGCTGAGCGCAAGCGTCAGCAACGGTTTGGATAAAGACAAGTTTGGAGTCAAGAGTTCCATCAGAAGGCTCAACAGCTGCAACCTGAAGAGAAAGAGTTCCAGCGACAGGTCCTGGAGCAGAAACGGTGGTAGAGGTGTTGGCAGTTGTGAGAACGACTGTAACAAGATCACCAGGGGCAATTCCTGCGAAAGTGTTAACACCAGCAGTGGCAGTCTGACCAGTGTTGACAAGGGTAAGAGCAGCAGTGGCAGCGGCAGAGGTGTTGAATGTAGAAACACCGGTTGTAGCAGGTAGGAATGCATCATCGAAGACGACAGTCTTTCCTGAGCACCAACCTTGAGGAGAGACAGTGGTAGGAACAATCTTGGAGAATGTGTGCCACTTATCAAGGTGCTCACGCTGAAGTCTGGTGTTTGTGCTGTTGTAGTCAGCCATACGCATACCAACGAACATGGTTTCAATGGGCCACTTAAGCTGTTGTAGAAGAACATCAGCAGTAGCAGCGGTAGCAGTGTAGACCTGTTGACGGTGAACACGGATGAGCGAGAAACCGATTCTCTTGATGAAGATATTGTGTACTTCAGGCATAACGAAGATGTTATTGATGTACAAGCTGATTTCTTGCAACATACCGCTGTAGTTCAATGAACCACCGATTCCGGCATCAGTCCAGTCACCGGCACCACGAGGAACCAAGTTTACGAGGTTAGCACCCTGAGTAAGAGTGACCTTAATGAATCTCTGACCGTATGGAATAGCGACAGAGGGGACGGCAAGACGGACATCCTTGCACCAGAAGAGCAATGGGATGAGCATTTCTTTGTAGACGGCAACGTCTTTCTGGCCAGAAGGAGTCTGGTCACCATTGGTGGCAGAAGCAACAATCTGGGTGCTGATAGCAGAGGGTGCGATACCGCTCTTAGCCCAGGTGGGTTGGTCAACGGTTCCCTGAAGAACTTCTTGCTGACCAACGCAACGGTTCCAACCAACGCGCTTGTTGGGCTGGACACTGAATTCACGGTGGAAGTTGTAGTCGGAGCTGTAGTACTTATCCAAAGGATTTCCATTAACTTCGAACTCAACGATCTCGCAGAGACGCTCACCTGGGTAAGGAGCCCAGCGCATCAATGGCTGGTCAGATGGGCTGACAGCAGTGTAGGTAACAACTGGCTGTTGCAACTTGGCATAGAGAACCATGTCATGGAAGAAATCACCGAATTGAGGGATAGAGAAAGTAACCTGCGATCCTAGTGAAGAGTTACCGGATTGAGGATTTGTTTTATTGTATTCATAACCAATAGCAGCGAATGGTTTGAAGTGAGCGTTAGTGAACAAAATATGAGTCTTTTCGATGTCTAAGAGGGTAGGAGTAGGGTCTTGGATAGCTGGGTTAGCCTGACGAGCTTCTGTTACCGCCTGAAGACGTTGACGTAGAAGATCTGTTGCGTGAAGCATACGATCCTGCTTACCATCATTTGTAATTAAAATGAAAATACCACCTGTAGACATTTAATTTATGTATATAAAAGCGACTATTATTTTTCGTAAATTAAAATAATATATTATTTGAAATCCAAAAAAATAATAAATAATAAAACCATAATTTATTTTTAAATATTTAAAAAATTCTATTTAAAAAATACTAATTAGTAAAAAATTACAACGTAATCTATACTATATAAATACTAGTTAATCTAACAAAGATCAAAAAATAATTTATTATATTTTCTATATTTTTTTGTTAATTGTTATATTTTCTTAATTAAGTATAAACTACATATATTAAAAAAAAATGAAATTTAAATTTAGTATATTAAAATACATATTAAAATTTGTAATTCGTATGATTACAAATTTTAAAAATATCATTTTAAAAAATGGTAAATCAAGTAAAAATATAAACAACGACAAATCTAAAATTAAATTACAAAACAATATAAAAACTACAAACACAATTTTTATGACAGATGAAGAATATAATAAAACCAATACAATCAATATTACTGATGTTAGTAATGTCATCAATATTACTGATGATAACGCCGATATAGATGATAGACGTAGTTATGCGGAAGTCATAGATATAGAAACTCTAACCGATATTTATACGGATGGTGAACAAACTGATGAAAGTGATAATGAGTCAATAGATGATGATCCATATCTAAATATTAATTACAAATATGTTATGTATCGTTTAATTCTGAAAAATGACGTAAAAGAATTAAAATCTTTACTGGATCATTATCCGACTACAAAAAAAATAAATAAATATACGAAATGTACGTATTTAGATTTTGCATTAGATATGGCGGTTATAAACAATAACATAAATATAGTAAAATTGTTGATTAGTTATGGCGCAGATGTAACCAATATTCCATATATATTAGATATTCCAATACGCGATAATAATATAGAAATGGTAAGACTATTATTATACTACGGTGGCTATTTGCACCTAAATAAACTAACAAACTGTTCTATAAAGTATACAAAAAATAATACCAATATTGGTATGCAAACATTATTAAATGAATATACTGATTAATTTATTAATTATCGATTAATAAATTAATTTAAAAAGATCAATGAAAAAAATAAATGAAATTACATTTCTATTTTTTTATTATTTTGTATTCAATTGTATTCAATTGTATTATTAGAGCTGTTTAACTATATTGCTCATATGACCAGCTAGCGCTAGGTGTGCTAGTGCTAACTAGTTTGGTACCATCATCTGTCCAGATCATGTTTGAGTTAGCTTTATCACACGGAGCCGCTCCGGGAACACCAGGTTGAGCAGTAATACAGACATCCTTATGGAATCCGTTGCTAACTAAACCAGTGTTGGGATCAAATACCCATTTTTGATCATCTACCCCAGGTAGTACTTTATATGGGAAGAAAGAACCAGATCCATGAGAAGCCATTACTGCTCCGTTTTTACTAGCATCAAGTAATCTATATTCTTTGACTGGTAGAGGTACTAATACAGCTTGTTTATTTGATGCAGCATCAATAGCTGAGACATCAATTGGGACAGTGTTTGATGTACCTCCTAGAGTTAATATAAGTACAGTAATAATAATAATAATAATTACAACAGCAACTGCTATACCAATATATGTGGTCGTGTCCTTATCTAACATTTTTTATATATAATATATCAAGAAATTATATTTCGAATTTAAATATATTATTTAAATTAAAAAATTAAAAAATTAAAGAAAAATGTATTCCGAAATAAAAAAATTATTATCTAGAATTTATATAAACTATAATTATAAAATTTACAATGCGATTAATAATTTTAATAAATGGATTTTCTTGTAGTGGTAAAGATACCATGGCGGATTATATCGTCAAACAATATTCCAGTAAATTCCTTAAACTTTCAATGGCAGATAAACTAAAAAAGCACACAGCAAATAAATATAATTTTGACTCTGATTTAACACAGACTCAATGTGGGAAAAAAACTATGATACCAGTATTTAATAAATCCGTACGTGAATTGCTTATAGAAGAAGCTCTATCTCTTAAAAAAATATATGGAAACGACTTCTTTATTGAAAACTTATTACATTACATAAGATTAAAAAATATAAAAGAAAATATACTTATTTCAGACTTTAGATTCAAAAATGAACATACTTTCTTAGTAAATAATGCTAAATTGGATTATAAAGTGATTACTGTGCGTATAAATAGATTTGCGCGATCTCCCGTAAATTCTCCATCAGAGTATAGTTTAAATAACTTTTTATTCGATTATGAAATAAATAATACATCTGATATTGAAACCTTTAAAAAAAATATAGACAAATTTTTAGTAAATATATTTGAAATGATTTACTAAATTTTTAATGATTTACTAAATTGTTAATGAATAATTAACGAATTTAAACCTCAGAAAATGAAAAATAATTTATATATCCATTGTTATTTACCGTATGCTTTCCTTGAATGTTAACTACGATTGAACCATTAGTTTGACTCCAAACACCATTAACAAATACATGCTCGTACTTAGTAGCTGATACAATAGTTTCATTAATAAATGAATCCCATTGTGATTTAGGAAATACGTATTCTTGCACAGTACCATTTTCTAGACCATTTTTAAACGGTCCGACGCGAATAGAAACAAAGTTCGCATCAGAATAATTAGTAAGTGTGCACATTACACCATTTAGTTTTCCTGACAAAAATTTGCCTTGGTAAAACTTAAAAATATTACCATTATAGACACTACCAGTATCATAAATCTGAAAATTTTTCACATAACTCCCTGGAGCTGGTACTAGCACTATACCCATTATTGATATGCTATAATAATATAATAAAGTTTTTAAATAATAAATTTTTATTATAATGTTTTTTTATTATAATGTTTTTAATGGTAATAAAGTTTTAAAAAAAAGAAACAAATCAAAAATATAAATCAAAGTATAAAAAGAAAATTATATAGTAGGTATTGCTCGTCGCCATTTTTTACCAGCTGGGGTTGCCCAGTAAATGACATCATCTTTAAATACGCCCATGTATTCTATATTATCATCTGGTGATAAAGATGACATATATATAGCATTGCCAATCATATATCCGATCAAAACATTAGTGTTATTTTTTTGGTTTATAGAGACTTTGACAACATTATTCCATTTATTATGTACTATGCTTATTTCTTCACCATCATCTCCATACCAGTCGTCATATAAATCTGTTTTTAAGCACATGACATAAATATAAATCAATATCAGAATTGTTAAACCAACTATTACTATAATAATAATTGGATTTGGATTAATATCTTTTGTAATAACTTCATATACAGTCTCATTATTAGTTTTTATAGGAATTATATACGAATTTCCATCTGTAGTATTTGCAACTAAGTCCATTTAATAAAATTATATTATATGTTTTATATTTTTATGTGTGATTTTTTAAATTTGTTTTTTATGTTTGATTTTTTAAATTTTAAATAATGATATTTAGGATATAACATTATTTAAATTACTTATAGCCTCATTATAATCATTATCGTTATTATTTTCATTCATAACAGATTTTTTTTGACGACTATAAAGGAACATGCTTGGTATTAATTCTAAAACAAGTCGGAAAAGCGGACTCATATTATAATCTTGCATGATATCCTTTACAAGCATCGATGTATCAAATCTGCATCTTCTTAATTTAATTCTGACAGTATTATTCCAACCTACTAGATCTGGTTTTTTACCAAACCACTCTTTTTTACCGTCGAATAGATATTCGATGCCCTGTGCACCTGCCAATATCAATTCTTCTGCGAAAGAGCAAGATCTATTACGATCATTCTTCGTTCTGAGTATTTTATATACATTTTTAATGTCGGAAATTGAGTTTTCTTTAGTAACTTTTGGTACATTATTTAGTTGTACACCATCATCAATTAAAGTATCTCTAATCATATCTATTTGCTCTAAAAGCATATTCTTATCAGCTTCGTCACTTTCTTTGTCAATATCTATTTCAAGATCTTTATCAGCAAATTCGATATCTTTCAAAACGTTATCAACATGAGATTGTTTTTTTTGTTCAATTGTTATATACTTTAGTTGGTCGTCTTCGATTTTATCAAAGTTAAATAGAGCATCATTGGAATTATCATTACCAGAGCTATTAAATATGTTATTTGATGAACTGCCATACAAATTATCACCGTGCGAATCATTATCTTGATTATTGGTATCATTAACGTTATAATTTTGTTCTATCCGCTCTAGTTCTAACTTATATTCATTAATATCGTGCTCTATTTCTTCATCCAAATCTATATCAGCTCCAGAAATAATTTTCTTTTCTAATTCTAAAATTTCACGACTTTCCGTATCAGGCCCCATTAGATTTCCCATACCAGCTATGTTTTTTTTGTCATTGATATTCCAATCCATTTTTAGTTAGTGACTTATCGTAAACTAATATAATATGTTAATAAGTTATTATTTTAAATTGTTTATTATTTTAAATAATTTTAAAATATTTAATTTTAAATCAAAATTCGTTAACTTAAATTTTATTAAGTTAAATTTTATTAAGTTAAAAATAAACAGCATTATAATAAAATATGTATGTACTTAGTATAGATACTGCTACTAAAAGTTTAGCCGTAAGTTTAGTGGAATATAATATTCACCTGAATGATGATATAGACAATATATACAAAAAATATAAAGAGCAAAAGAATAAAATATTAAATGAAAATATTGATAATGAATCAGATGAGTATACTAGCTTATTAAAGCAGTATCTCTTATTATTAACAGAGTTAAATGATATTTTATCAAAAACAATAACTGTTCATTATCTAAATGTTATTGATTTAATACCTGGTAAAAAAATCATAGAAACTACTATTCAAGAAAGAACAAAATTGCTTTATAAGTATTTAACAGAAATAGTCGACCCTCTAATAGATCGCTATTATAGGCCAGCTGAAAGAGGTGACAATGAATGGATATTTCTGTTAGAAAATCAAATGGGACCTAATACAAAAAGCAATATTATAAGTGCGCAGATTATTTATCATCTATCAAAATATGATATTGATATAAAACTTATAGGTCCAACATTAAAAAATAAAATTATTGTAGGCGGAGAAGAATCACGCCACAGCAATTTCTTAGAGGCTCGTAAAACAAACTACGCTGCGAATAAATCACATTCGCGATTTTGCTTTAATAAACTAATGGAGCATCTTAATATCACTAATATGATAACCGAAAATAATATAAAAAAAGCAAATGTAGATGACATTGCCGATTCTGTATTACAAGGTTTAGCGTATGTTATTAAGTATCATGGGTTTAGATAAATTTACAATATGTCGGCAAATAATTCCAATTCCTCATTATTTAATGGACTTTGTTTATAGTGAGATTTTGATGAATACATTGACATAGTATCGTCATTTTGAAATTCTTGCTGTGGAAGAGGTTCTTGTATATTTTTTTGCGTATTCTGAGGTATATTTTGTTGCAGATCCAGTTGATTAGATTGGTCGTCAACATATTGATTATCATATTGATTATCATATTGATCAATATGCTCCATATTATATTCTCGATTAATACGATAATCTGCTGATTGATATAAGTCAGACTTAGACTGATCATTGTTAGTATTAATCTCATATATTTCTGTATTTTCGTATGTATTTGATACATCATTTAGTTTTGACTTCAATTCTGTTATCTCGTTTAATGATTCTAAATTACTATTTAGTAAAGTGTTGTATTTAGTGTTTGATTCTTGTAATTCATGTTCTTTTTTTATGATTATTTTTTTCAAAATTACAATATTTTTTTTAAGGTTTAGCTTTTCTTTTAATAGTAGTTTAATTTCTGTCTGCATGGATTCCAATATTTTATTATTGACAGAAGAACCAGTGTTATTAACAGACTTAGCGACAAACCTATGGAACATATTTTCACGCTCTAGAAACAAAATATCAATAAACTCATCTTGTAGAACACGAATATTGTCTTGGTCATTGTGATTATCGATAATAACTCCTAGGAATTTTCTAACAATCTTTTCTAAAAAGTTTTTATTGATTTGGTAAATAATAGACTTTAGAAGTGCTATTTTTTGCTGCTTGTTAACTGAATTAAAAAAGTCTTCTGGTACAAATTCCTTGATTATCTTATCAATACACTGCATAAAATTTATATTAACAAATCCCAAAGACTCAAAGTAGTCTATTATACCAGTCAAGATTCTTTTGTACATTTTGGGATTTTCCACTGCCTGAATATAAGCATTCAATGCGTGTTTATAGCCCTCAGTAATATTGCTAGTCTTTTGCGAAGTCTTAAAAACTTTGGCCTCTATGTAAAGATGATTATAATAAACATCTACGAAATATGCTGCCAATATTTCAAAAGTTTCAATTGTTTTTTTACTATATGAATTTCTATCAAAAATTCTATTATTCATTATATTAATTCGTAAATTAAATTTTAAATTGAATAATGCAAAATTATATTTTTCATTTATTTTTTTTACTTAAATGAATTTAAATATATAATATAGCTTTTTATATCTTATTATTTATACTGTAATTAAAAATGACTGATAAAATTGTAATTTATAATCTAGACGCGTCAACAGACAGTGGTATACAAGAACAGAGCGAAGAATCTATATTTTGTAACGAGTGGATAGAGCTAAAAGGTGAAAAAAAACATGTCGAAAGTTTTTTACAAATGGTACAGTATGAGAAATCTCATACATTTATACAAAGCACGATAGATGCGGTTGCTATCAAAAACATATTACCATTTATAGTACCAATTATAAGTGCGTTACCTATAAGTATTGCTAATTGGAATGTAATAATGAAGGGTCGTTCTAAGGTAGCGAGTGCCAATGAATACGATCCATATAGTTTTTATAGCGAAAAAGATACAAAAAATAGTATAATATTAAAAATTGATGAAGATATTAACTGTTACTATAACAATGAATTAATGGTAGTTCCTAAGCATAGTGTAATTAACATTATAGGATTTAAAATAAAATCGGATCTAGATCGACATAATGTATATAATCGTATATATAATTACACCGTCCCTAATACTAAAATTCTAGCAAACGATCAAAAATTATCAGGTATAATAACAAAATTAAATCTTTTTACCGATACTTTTTATAAGCCTGGTATCATATCACCAACTAATGTAAAACTAATTTTTCCAACAACTAAGTCAAAAAAAGAGGAGCCAACCAAAGAAGAAACTAAAGAAGAAACCAAAGAAGAAACCAAAGAAGAAACAAAAAAGAAGATCTCGGTAAAAAAATCAACCATGGACTCAAAAAAAAGTATAAAGGATATAATTGTCGATACTACACTTCTAGTAGATGCGGCATCGTCATATTATACTAATAGAGATATATATACAAATTTATATAAAACAACGAAACACTATGCCAATAAAATAGGTTTGGATACAAAACCTGACACATTAAAAGTGTCAGAAGTCGCACCAAAATGCGGAACCATTATTAATAAGCTTAATAAGATACTAGATATCAATTTATGCTATTCAAGTGACAATAATATTAAACTTAATATGTTTAATCTTGGGCAGCGATATAATGATTTATATACCAATTATAATAAATTAATTGCCACAAATGATACATTAATTCTTGATGATATAAAGTACAAAAATGATATAGATAGATATAATAAAACACAAGAAGTTAACAAATTAATAAAACTGGTAGAAACTTACAAAAAACAAAATATCGCACTAAATAAATATAAAATATCTAATTTAGATGAGTTAGCACCAAATCAGAGGGCCTTCGTTGAAAAGGAGTATGCAGCTCTAACGAGCGGGGATAAATCAGACACTATGAAAGTAGTCCGACAATTTTATAGTGCTATAGAATCAAATGATAAACCAACGATTAAGAAAACTCTAAATATATTAACTAACAAAAAAATATCCAATAGCATTTTATGCGATCATACTATAGAAAAAGCAAAATTATTGTTAAAAAGTACTGGTTCTAATACCGAAATTAATGAAAAAATACGCAATATGCTAATGCAATACATAGACGATAATGTTTCAGATGCTTATTATTGCAAAATATGTGGTGAAATGTTATATGATGTTGATGAGAAAACATATATATCTAGATATTCGAAGGCAGAATATTCCAATGCTAAATATGATCAAATGTCAACGATTATATACAGAGAAGTCACTTATATAACAAATACTTTTATTAATTTTAGTAATGCACATAGAATTAATCTACACGATATTATTTCTGTTACAAGTGAACTAATAAAGTCTAAATTATTAGATATAGAAGCGCATTATTTAAAAATCAGAACACTTTCGCAAGAAGAATTATGGAATATTCTTATTATATATATTTACATTTATACTTTTGCTATATACACTGATCTAATATATAAAAACAACTTTATAACATTTACTAAAGATGTATATCAAAATGTAGAATTTGTCGGTGGTGAAGTTAGTAAATACATCACAGAACCTGTAAAAGGAAAAAAATTATCAGACGCAAAAAGATTGCAAGCTATTGCAATAAATGCTATACAAATTTTACGTGATGTAAAAGCCAAGGATATAAAAAATACAAAGATACTGGATATTTCGATAATTAAGACAAAATTTTTTGAGATACTAAGATGGATTATGAAAATGCAAAGTGACGTGGTTAAATATCCATTGGTTAGTTATTGGGAAATTCATAATCCAATCATAGATTATTTTCTATTCGGGTATTATAGAGCAAATACTAAAAAATTACAGGAATATGTTACATCAGCTTTAAAGGACTCATCCCAAGTGATAGTACAAAAAGAAATATATAAAAATAAAGAACTACAAAAAAGTATCTTTGGTAGACCTTTCAGTGTAATTGAAAAAGAACTTAGTAAAGGTGCGTACAGTACAATAAAGATGCCGACAAAATGGAACGATAATATATACGTAACAAATAGTCTAATGTCAGTATTTGAGTATATTAGAGATGAGTTATATTTAGAAAACGTTTTAGATGATAAATCTAAATTAGCGAGTTATTATAAAAAATATGAGTATCTTATTGAGTTAGAAAATCAGATTATTGAAAAAAATAGAATACGCGCATTAAATCCTATGTATAATATTCCTGTGTATAAATATACAAATTTAAATTTCAAAGCTAAATTAAATACTTGTAAAAATAGTAAAGACAATATATACGTTTATCAAAAGAAATCAGCTACAAAAACATATACATTAAAAGAAATAAAGTCATGGTTTGAAGAAGGTAATTATAAAATGGCTAAAGAATTTAATTCATGGACATTAGTTGAAATTAAATGTAAATCAGGCGCTGAAAAATATAAAGAGCTTTATGATAATATGAAAATATTTTACAAATTCTATGAAATTAAATGTCCAAAAGGTAACTTACACGATTTTACAGAAGAAAATATGTTTAAATGCTCTAAATGTGGATTAATACAGTCATATATAGAAGATTTAAATGAGACATATTACAAAAAATATAAACCGGAATACGATGCAACAAAACAGAAAGAATACGCATACATAAAATCTAAAATTATAAAACCACGTGCTATAATTGTGTCATCTAAAGAAAATATTCCAAAATGGACATTAAATTACGTATCAATTCAAAAATTTGCTGATATAATTAAAAAATCAACGATTACTATATATAATTTAGGCTTATATGAAAATAAAGAATATTCTAAAGCTAAATTTGAAAAGGTTATCCTAGATGACGGTCCGACTATTTATGATATCATAAATAGAAATAATACTCTTTATGGCTACTATTTATATATAGTTCGTAATTATCATTTTCTACGAAATTCTGAATTCATTGTTAATATACCCAATGACTTAAAAGAATTCGTTAATAAGTTTTCTGTAACAGGTTTATCTACTAAACTCCCTATTATAAATAAAGATTTTACTGAAAAATATTATTACTATAAGCGTACAGAAAATGCTAAGACTCTCACAAACTTTCTATTATTTTCTATAACAAATACTATGCTAAATATAATAGAAGTTTTTGAGAAAATTTCGAAAAAAAATATGGGTACAGAATTTGTAAAATATTTATTCCATAAGATACTATCATTTGAGAAAAAGCTCAGTAAATTTGATATTAGTATAATGTTAAAGAGCAATTTAAAAAAGACACTTTCTTCGACGATAGAAGCTGACATATCTAATGAAGCTGAAATGGATGAATTTAATGCAATGCAATCTGAAATAGTAGACGAAACCCAAGAAGAATATGTAAATGCTGATGAGCAAGAATATGAAGATCAAGGTGATGAATATGAAAAAGATCCATTTAGTGTTGAGGAACTAGATGTTGATATGGAATTAGAAGAAAATTTATATAAAGATGTGATCGATAAAATTTCTTAACTAGATTTCATTGTATAATTTACAAATTTATATTATAGATATTTAAAGTTATATTATAGATATTTAAAGTTATATTATAGATATTTAAAGTTATATTATATATATAAAAATGGATTTGTATAACATGTTAAAACTCAATAATACTCCAGAAGAAAAAATAATGGAGGAACTAAAAAAAAGAATAAAAGAATTAGAATTAGAGAATGAGCTAATTAAAAAATCAAAACACGAAAAAAAATTAATTAAAAAATCAGAGTATGGAAACGAATTGTTAAAAAAAGAATTGGGTATAGGTTATATTTTGAATAAGGGATTACCACCTATAAATATAGAACCTACTAAAATAGCTGGATATTATTATAAACCTTCTAAATTTATAAATGATAATGCAGAATTTAATAACCCATTAAATATTGTCGAAAAAGATTTTAAAATTCTTAATAATATATATAAAAAAGAATGGGAAAATGAAAAAAGTCTTATCTGGATGGACTATAGTAGAAATAAAAACGCATTTAAAAGATGGAATTCTGAATCAGATATACAAAAACATGTACACAGTACTTTGAAAGAAATAGTGGATTGTTATTTAAACGATAAAAAGTTAGAAATATATTCGCAAACATATATATCTTCTGCAATACAATATTTTGTTGCAGATTTATCTGTAATAAAATCTGTTGAAGGAAATGTTTTAGGTGTATGCGAAGTTAAAAGACCGGATATCGACAGCTTAAGTAATAAAGAAGTTATTACAGATATAATAAATTATATGCAGGAATTACATTATACATATCATAATAAATATGTATTTGGTATTTTGACATCTTATAATAAATGGAAAATATTTTGGTTATCAAATACAGATAGAATAGCAAATGCAGAAACCACAACCGAAATTGATCAAATAATAGAACAAGATCTATTAAATGAGGAGTCTAACAATATTGATGATAATGTCGTATATTGCAGTCAAGAATATGACTATAGTGACAAAAACATTGCTATGGTATTGATATCATGTTTATATAAAATGTCTATTGGTATATACAATAATCCAGTAAGCTTTAAAAATAATAAGTCTAAATTTAGATTAGTAAGTTCAAAGTTTGAAAAATATCCACAATGTAAATTATTACCAGATACACATAATATAACATACAAATATCCAACCAAAAAAACTACCAATTTTTACCTTATGCAAGATTATCATGGTGGTAGAGATGGTTATGTTTGGCTAGCAGCAACTTGTTCGGAAAATAATATAAATATCATAGTTATAAAATTTTCTAAATTACTAAGTAATGAAAAGAAATATTATACAGTTGACGAAATAAATGAAGTAAGACTAGATTCTTTAGAAAATGAGGCATCTAATTGGGAAAATATATGGAATATTAAACCACGGGTAGAAAAAATATTAGATCAGCCTTGTATTATAATGCCATTTGTATTTCATTGCAAAATGATTAAAGATAAAATATTCTTTATGCCTCCATATAAATGGGTTAAGGAAGACGACGAAATACCATTTATATTTGAAAATAAAGAAATTAACGATAATGAATTATTTGATATGGATAAATGTGATAAATATATTAATGACCCTATTTTAGTTGCAAAAGAAGCTATTCGAAATATGCTGGATATGGGATACTTACACAATGATATAAAATGGAGTCATGTTGGATTATTACCTATTAAAGAAGATCATAATGGTGATCGTTTAACACTTAAACCAATTCTAATAGACTTAACCGATGTTGAATATATTGGAATTAAATCACAAATTGAAAAAGATACTCTATTTGAATCATTATTTCAAAAATTAATGAAAAAATTAAATTTAGAATTTTAAATTTAGGACTTTTAAAAATCTAAACTAAAATAAACTAAAAAAATAAACTAAATCTAAAATAAACTAAAAAAAAATCTAAAATCTGATTTTTTAATATTTTTTTTAAATTAGAAATTAAAAATTAAAAAAATTAAAATTAAAACACAAATATTATATATAATGCCCGTAGAATTTAATTCAGTTTTAAACGAAATAAGTAATAGTATTTATTCGACTCCGATATTTAATAAAATACTATCTAATATCTTCTATACATCGATTATTCTAAGTATATTATTACTTATAGTATTCACTTGCATGTTTCCAAGTAAAGAAAGTGCACCTGAATGGGCGTTTGTTAAAGTATTTATATATTTAACACTAGTTAATTGTATCGTGCTAGGCTCTTATCAAAGTACTATATCTAATAAATACAAAGAAAAATATAGCGATAACTTTAGTAAAGAATTTATTAATAAAGTAAATAGTAAAACCGGAGGAGCTATCTATAATGCGGATAGCATAAAAGTTGTACCTAATTTTTCACAAATGACTCCGGAGCAGGAAAGTGATGATATTATGACGGATGGAGGCAATATCCAAAGCAATACACAATCTATGCAGTCGGTAATGCATAATAATTCTGCTAATACTGGAGGCAATATTCAACTACAAAAAAATGTATCAGTGTCACATTTATTAGATGATGTCGAACGCCGATTACAAAATTAAATATTTAATTTTAATTTTCAAAAAAATATTTTATATAAATTACTGTAAATGATATTCATATATATAAATATACAATAGTAATATACGACATTAATATAATATACAATGTCTAATAATAAGGATCTTCTTTTAGAAGACGGTACTACACTCAGGTTTCTAGAAAAAAATCCCAAATATTTTTTAAATCAAACAACTCTATTATACGGTCAAACGGGTTCTGGAAAGAGCGTTCTGATAGATGAAATAATGTATTTATGTAAAAATTATATATCTACGATATTTGTAATTTGTTTATCAGCAATTACCCCAGAATCATCTGCTTATTATAACAAAGTGCCGATAAACTGCATTAAATCTTCTGTTACAGTAGAATGGTTAGAAAAGTTTATGATATGTCAAAAAGGCAGGACTGCTATCTATAATGTGGCTAATTCAATGATTACATTAAAAACATTATTTGATAAAATAAAATCAGAAAACGAAGCTGATATAGAAAATAAAATTAATGAAAGGTCTATTAATGTTATTAATATTATAGAAAACAATACTAAATTAGAATATGGCGATAAAAAAGAAAAGATAGCTGATGTAGAAAAAACTAAACTTGATAGACTTAAAAAATTATATAAGGACTGCATTAGAAAAAATAAAGTAGAATTAGAAAAGGCAAAAGGCTTAAGTAAAGAAGAAATATGCTGTATTAAAAATGTCGATTTTGATCCTAGTATGATGCTTGTATTAGATGATTGCGCAAGTCAATTTAGAAAATGGTTAAAGGAGTCAACTTTAATTAAGGAAATCTTTTATATGGGTCGGCATTACCATATTACTATGATAATTGCTACACAAGACGATAAAGAGATAGATTCTGAATTACGTAAGAATTCTATTATAAGTATTTTTA
>JACCEA010374860.1_pt1 | contig 19720 bp, 14 predicted proteins | sample 7449851 | NCBI WGS metagenome assembly JACCEA01 (sample SAMN15323453, study PRJNA562643) | freshwater metagenome | isolation source: river surface water | place: USA:Blue River Watershed | collected 2017-08-18
ATATAAATATGATTAAATTATGTTTCATTTCTTCATTTATAAAAAAAATTATCCTGTTTTATTAAAATATTTTTCATTTCTATCTTCTTATTTTTTATAATTTTAATAATTTTATTCTTTTTAAAGGTTTTATTTTAAAATATATTTCATATATTAATTATATTCTTTCTCTGACATTTTTGATTTTTCGCGTTTTGCTTTGTATTCTTAAATATTTAAATTGTCAGATTTATCTTTTTGTTTTTATTATTATACTAATTTTGGATCCATTAAAAATATTTAATCATATACTTTTAGATCTGAATATTATAATTCATTTTCATTATATGCATTTATATTTTTATATTTATTAAAATCTTCAACATCATTTATACCCAATTCATATTCTGTGCTTGTTTATATATTATTTTCAATTTAAAAAGGTTTATATTTTATCATTTTTTAATTATGATAAGTCATTTTTTATTTTTCAAATAAGTTATTTAAACTTTAATTTAGTTTTTTTGGTTATATTTTTTTAGCTTTTTCTATATCAATTAGAGGTCTAATATCAATATTTTTTCTTTCATAATTTTTATCTGTTTTTGGTTAAAATTATGTATATCCTCTTTTAATGTGATCTTCTTAAATACTTGTATGATTTTCTTCAAAATGTTAATTAAATTTTTTTAAATTAAAATTTTCAGAACTTTATCCATGTGCATAATTTGTTTATTTATATGAATTTGTTTTGTCATCATATTAATTTTTTAATTGATGATGTTATTTATCATTTTAACGCATCATTAAATCTTGATACAATATATTATAATAATGTTTTATTGCTTAAAAAATTTTTTTATCACCATTTGGTCTATCAGGGTGATATTAAATTGCTAATTCCTTAAATCTTTGTTTTATTTGTTAATGTGTATATGACGCTTTACAATACTAAATTTTAAAAACTTCATAAATATCTCCAATATCTATTATTTCTTATTTATTTAAATTTTAAAAAAACATATTTATAATTTATAATTTATATTAATAAATAATAGTTTTTAAAGATTTTATACAAAATAATTTGTTTATAACTTGTATATATAAATTTTTATATAAAAAATTATTGTTTAAATATTTAAATTTAAAAATATTTTATAATGGAATAGTTATAAATATAATTATAAAACAATAACGGGTAGAATAATTAAAATGATTAAAATATAAATGATAATTATGTATAATAATTATAATAAAGTTTGAATAATTTTTAAAATTAATTTAATTAAGGAAACAATTTTATTAATTATTACTAAAATAGTAATATATAAACATCAAATGAATAATTAAACGATCAACCAAATACGAGATTTTAAAATATGAATTTTTATTAATAAATATTATAAAAAGAATAATATAAAAGTACAAAAGGAAAAATGGATTTATCTGTAAATAATTAACAAAATAGTATTAAAAAGAAAAAATTAAATTTAGATAATAAAAAAAAAATTATTAATTAACTTGATGAAAATATATAATTGTAAACTTAAATTAACGGAATATTTCATACAATGATAGATAATATTTATAACTATTGTAATACAAATAGTAATTTTTATTATAAAAATCATTAATTTTGGATTTAATGGAAAAAATTAGAAAATAAACCTGATTCTGAATATTAATTTAAAAATTTATAAGATTAAATTATACCTGTAAAATAATAACAAATATAAAATATTTACATATACGATATATCAGTATTAAAATAATAATCATATATAATAAAAAAATAAATATTTAATAATTTATAAAAAAAATGGGATCCATAACAATTAAAAATAGATACATAAAAAAATAATTTTAAATTTTTGATTTATGATTATAATAATATTTTTGATATTATTATTGAAATACATACTATATTAGGACAAAGTATTCCAAATTTTAATAAAGAATTTTTATATAGATTAATGTTTGTAAAAAACAAAATTTTACATGATGAATATTATTGTGGAAATATTAATTGATTTTTTTGTTTCAATAAAAATCAGGATAATCGTTTAGATTTTTTCTTTCTTAATATTATCCTTATTCTTCATATAATTAATCCATATAAATATTTATAGTATCAATTTTTTATAATAATTAATTTTTTTCCTGATTTAATTCATTATATGAATCTTATTATTCAATTGTTTCATATTCATGTATATTATTTATTTAATCATTTACTACATCGAGTCTTATATTATATAATTGTTATTAATCTTAATAAAAATTAATTTTTTTTCCAACTATACATAATTAATTATCGTATATTATGTTTCTTATAATAAACATTAATTTTTAAATGTGCATATTATCAATAGATAAAGAGAAAAAGAAATCTTAATTTTGTGTATAACAATTTTATTGATATTATTAATCTTATTAAAAATGGCAAATATTATAATGATGAAATTATATATTGTTTATTATTGGTTTGTGATTTCTTATATGTGATAATAATTATTTAAATTTAAATACATCAATGTCATTCAAATAATCGAGATATATTTCATCTTTTTCTTCTTTGGTTACATACGCATTTTTTATAGATTCAATCATTATTATTTGATATGGCATTTATTATAAATGGTTTTTTATATATTCATAATAATTAATAATTTTATCAGTATATACAATATGATATAACCGCTTATTGTTTACAACACCACAGTCGGCCAATACAATTGACATTTTGTTTTAATATTTGCACAAAAAATTTGTTTAAATAACTGAGTGAGTATCTCTGTTATTAAATAAAGATTTTGGATAAATTTTTTATAAAATTTCAAAATAATTACGAATAGATTATATATGTATTTAATATTGGTTTAATTCATTTATTAATAATTATTTAGGATTTAATTGATTATCGCCTAACAAATAATATCTAAATATTGTATAACAATCTTCTAATGATACATATTATCCTTATTCAAATTAATTTGAAAAAAAGTTATATTGCAATATACCATGATGTTATAAAATTTTTAATTTAGTAATAATTGAAACATTATTATAATTGTGTATATTATGGTTTTTAAATTTTTCATCATAATCATATATAATATCTTTAAGTTCAATTAAATTAATTAATCCACCTAATTTTTGTATATCATAAAGATGATGAACTTATATTTATTATTGATTAAAACATATAGATGAAACTTCATTTATTATTTTTTGAATTTTAGATAAAATTATTTTAACTGGGATATAAAACATCATTTCTTAAATATTATAATCTTGTCTCATAAAATATGTATAAATATAATCAATATTAAAATTATTATACATTTAATGAAATTAATCAATATTAAATAAAAATGGATCAAAATTAATAAACTTTTCTCTATCAAAGTAATAATTACGAAAATGTGCCCCTACAAAATTATTGATAGCATATATTACATTTTTATCAATTTTTTAGAGATTAATATTATTCACCTTGTCTATAAATGATACCCAATTTTTATTCTTTATATTTCTAAATATTTATAAAAATTCTTCATATTTTAGAAATTACTATAATTAAATATTTTTTTAATAATTATGATATATAAAATTTTTGAACTATTATAAATTAAAATTATTACATATATCTTCTATATTGAAATATAGTCCACAAATTAAAATTTTTTATATTTCTGGGTGTTGTGAAACATCTATAAATTTAATAAATATTCTAATATTATCTTGTGAATATATTTATTATAATATTTTTGTATCTTTACTAAATTCTGAATTAATATTAATATATGTTTATAAATCATAAATATTAGTTTAAGACATCTTTATATACTCGATTTACACGGTTAATTGTATATCTATATTTATCTATTTAATATTTATTATAATATAATAAAATACTCTTTAAATATTTTATAATATTTGACAATTTAATATGGCAAAAATCGACGATGTTTAACATTTATAATTGAATTCTGAAAAAATTAATCATATATTTTATGTTGATAGTAAAAAACGAAATAAAAAGGCATATCCTTATCCATAAGAATATGTAATTGAATTTACTGAACCATATAGAAACATATGTGGGTTTAGAGTTTTAGATGTATCTCTTCCTCGAACTATGTATAATATAGATAAACATAATAATACAATATCTTTTAGTATAAATAATAATCCGTTTAAAATTGTTTAATTAACAGATAAAGATTATGATATTGATGGAATAATTTAAGAATTGACAAGAGTATTGGTTGATACAATAGAAGAAAATGGAAGATAAATTGAAGTATCGATAACTTGTTCTGGTTTAAGTATTCCTGCTGAAAATAAAAATTTATTGGAATTTGAATCACAATATCCATTTGTTTTTGATATGAAAAATAGTACTTTAAATGAAGCTGCTGGATTTGATTTGTGGTCAGAAGAAAATAGCGATAGATATACAAAAATATATACACATTAAGATTAAACACATGAATAATTATTTGGAAGTGTTTAAAATTCAAATGTTGATGTTGTTGAATTTGAAGGTCCATCATCAAGATAAACACTGTATCGTGTAAGTTAAAACTAATGGTTAGCACAAAAATTTGAAAGTAGTCTATTTTAACTTTTAGAAAAAATATAAATATATTTTGGAAGTACAGGTGATACAACTGGATTAAGTACATAATTTGTTGTTTAAGTATGGACAAATAACTCAACTTTTTCAATTCCGGGATAAATGATTGTTTAATAACAAATATCAGTAAGTGCGTTTAATGGAAATGCAACTGATATTCATTTTAATCCTTCTATATTTGGACAAAATGTAGCATTTTAAACGGGTGAAATATTTTGGGTTGTTGTTAAAGGAACAAATATAGATAGTGATATTAATCCAAATGTTAGTGGTGGATCAACTACTGGATATTATGGTGTATATGGTAGTGTATTGGCGTTAGCAGAAGATTAAAATATATCTGACTTCACCGATACATTTGCGTTATATAATCCAAATACTGTTCCTTAATGGGATTTTATTGATCCGTTTATTAACGGAGAAGGTATTTCAAATCCAAGATAAATGAATATTACGATAACAACATAAATCTAATCACATTCTTTGGCAAGTCCTGGTTTAATTTAATTAACTGGTGAGCGTTATGTTGTATTGCGTTGTCCAGAAATAGAATAACATATGTTCAAGTCATTAAGTTACGGTAAATTTAGTGCCGGTATCGGTTTATTTAGACTTGGTGTTATGGGATTTTCTGATATTAGGTATGATTTTGGAGAAATTTAAAATGTACTTTTTCATCCAATTGGAAAATTAGATAAATTGACATTTAGGTTTGAAAGACCAGACGGAAGTTTATATGATTTCAAAGGTGTCAATAATACATTAATATTGGCATTAACATATTATTAACCAAAATAAAAATATAGATTAGAAACAAGTATTTTAAATCCAGACTATACACCTGATTTTATGTTATAAAAATATAGAATTGACGATAGAGAAAAAAGTGATGACGAAGATGATACTTTTGATTTTTAATAAGCAAAAAATATAAGTTAATAGTAATTGTAAAAATATTATTAACTTTAAAAAATGTATAATCAAAAATAACATTGATGTATTTTATAAAAAAATTTATATTTTTTTATATAAAAAATAATCATGGATTAAAAAATTATTTTATAAAGTTTTTTATTAGGTTTAATTACTCCATCTTTAATTGTATTTATTGGATTTTTATTTCCATAAATATATTAAAAAAATGATTAACAAGATTTGAATGTTGAATTAATATATATAATTACATTATTATATTATAGTATATTTAATATTTTTAATGTTTATATTAATAGAAATTATGTAAATGTTGTATATCGTTAAATATTTATATTTATTGTAAGTTTTGTATTTGCACACTATTATCAAAAATATTCTAAAATTAAAATATAACTATATAATATAAAAAAACCTTAAAATCAAGTAATATTAAAAATTATTATAACTATAATTGCTTCATTAATGATAGGAATACCCATGAATTATATTAATTAACTTTTTGGATTATATTGAATTATTTATTTAATGGTTTCATTGACTTGAAATTTCAAGTTCATTTAAAATATCATTAATTGTTTTATTATCACTATCAATAAATATTTCTTGATTTTAAAATTGTATATATTCGTTATTGTATATTTTTTTATGATTTAAAATTAATTAAATTAATGTTTATTTTGCCATAATACTATTTTTTTTATTAATATCTTCGTCTTCAATATTATTTTTGTCCAAATCATTAATACTTAAATGTAATGATTTTTTCATTTATCGTATATCATTATATGTTCTTGTTTCATCATTTAAATATGTTGATATATCGTTCTTATTAATTATTGTTCCAACATAATTATAATTTATTTTTTAATTTGTTTCAATACAATTAAATACTAAATTTCCATTGTCTGATAAAAACATAAATTAAATTTTATTGTTTTTATATAATATGTAACCAAGACCATATATTAAGTATAATAATGGAAATAAATATTAAGGGTCAATAATGTCCCAATTTTATTAATCAAAAAGTTGTTTTAATTCTTATTTATTTAAATTTTTTAACATTTATGAAGATGATATTTTTGAATAGTAATTTATATTGCTTAAAATTTTTTATTATTTATTGGTTATTTCAATTAACTATTATGTTTATGATAAATAATTAAAATTTTCTTATCTAAATTTCATAGTATAGTACATTATATTATTAACAATAAATAATTATTCTGTTTTTCTTTAATTGTGTATTTTTTTCTCCCTGGGTTATAAACTTTGTTATTATAAAATATCTATATTGAAAAAATTATTTCTTTCTTAATCCAATTCACGAGTATATACTGCTTTTTATATATAATTTTAATTTTATTAAATATTGTTTAGATATTCATTTGCTTATTAGAATGGAACATTTTAGAAAAAATCAATAATTTAATCTATATTATTGTTATTGTTATTGTTATTATAATTTTTTTTATCAGTGTTATACATCGTTATTATTGGTTTCAGTATATTATTGGAAAGTCAATGGAATGATTTGAATATTGTCTGAATAATAATTATTGGACTATCTTATCATATTATAATAAGTTTTTTTAAGTTTATTATATTTAGTATATTTCTTATTTTAATATTGTTAATTAACCTATATATTCGTTTCTAATTATTATTAAAATTCTTAGGGTTATTGTGAGATTAAATCATTTATTAACACCTATTATTTATAATATGGGTTATATTTAGGTTTTTTCTAATTTATATCTAATTCTTATTTATTATCAATTTTTAATAAATCTTTTAAATCGGTTTATTATACTTCTTATTCATTTTTATTATCAATTGAAGTCATTGATTAATCAAAAATGTTTTATTGTTATTGATTTTTTTCATCTTATTGTCCCTTTTTTATAGTTTTTATAAAAGAATTAAGAATATTTTAAAAATGTTCTTTTTTTTCTTTTGTAAATTCTGGACAACTAAATTTGATATGTATCCCATACTGATTTTTAGTATATGGAATACCAAGTTATTATATCTAAGTGCTAAGATATAATTTTTATTCTTTATTTAAATATTATAATTTTTCTTTAATATCTTATATTTGTTATTCTAAAATAATTTATTCTTAATCCATTTTATTAACAAAATAAGTATCAAATATTAACAAATAACAACTTATATTATTATATTATTATATTATTATATTATTATATTATTATATAAAATCAATTTTTATATTAAAAAAACTTTTAAATTTTAAGTGATATATAATCAAATTTTCATCAATCATCATCGACTTCATCAATTTCATCATCTATATCGTCAATCATTTCTTCTAATTCATCTACTTCTTCTTCCTCTTCTTCCTCTTCTTTTTCTTCTTCTTTATCTTTTTCCTTTTCTTCGTCTTCTTCTTCCTCTTCTTTTTCTTCATCTGATTCTGTATCTGAAACAATTTCTTCTTCTGATATTATAGAACTTGAATCACTTTTTTATTCTTCTGGTAAAACAGGTAGTTAATAAATATGTTTAGTTTCTTATTAACTTTATTTAACTTCTTGACTTTTTTCATCAACAATGTCCCCTCTTGATAAATATGTATTGTGCATAGTATTTTCACGATATCCTAAAATTTTTACATAAACAACAGAACCCAATTTATAATTTTTCAAATTTTTATTATTTGTGCTTTCAAAAATATGAATATTTATAGGTTTTATCTTTTTTTATTTATCAAATATTGGTTAACATAAAATACTTTTTTCATTATTTGTAATGATTTCTGCTTTATATATTTTATCTTTAAGTAACATAACCAAAAGACATTTGAATTCGACAATTACATGAATATCACCATTAAGTTATTATTAATCAAATTTACCTAATGAAAATTTCAAAATTTCAATAGATGATTTTATTATATATCCATATTTGCTAATTTTATCTCCTAAAAATTCAAAGATTTATTTTTAAGATTCATCTTTGTATTCTAAAAATTTGTCAGGAGTTATTATTGTTTTATGTTATATTGTTGTTTAAAATATACTATGCTAATTTTCCATATCTGCCATTTTGAATTATTGATTCTTGTAAATTTTATATAAATATTTTATATATATATATTTTTTATTATTAAAATAATTTCAATTTTAAATTAAATAAAAAAAAATATATATTCATTATTATTATATTGATTGATTGTCTTTATATTATTTTGGATTTAAATCTTCCAATATTTATTAAAAGAAATTTGGTAATGTATATAATGTAGTTTAATCTTTTAATTAATTATATGTCATAAATATATACAATATTTGACAAAAATCTTTTTTATTATATTTTTTATCAAAAATAATTGGTGTTATTTTTTATATATATTTTTAACTTAATTTTTAGTAAATACTACACATAATACCTTTTAATGTTTTTTTAGTTAAATCTACAACTTTAATAATATATTAGTTTTTAAATTATTCCCAATTGTATTAAAATAATAATTAATATTAATTATTTTTATAATTTTTAAAATTATATTTGTTATAAACAATGTTATATAATTTAGAATTATTATTTTTTAAATTTTCATATTTTAAAACTTAAAATCCTGTTTATAATTTAATTACTATATAGTCTTTTGTAAAACCATATTATACATTATCAATTTAATATTAATATCTTTCTTATATAACTTCTTAAATTGTATTAAATATAAATTATAAATTTGGTTTTAATTTTTTAATAAATTATATATATTATTAATTTTTGTCTTAAATTCTATAAATTATATATTGTATTTATAATTGTTGTTATTATAAAAACTATTCAATATTGTTAATAACAATTGCTTTTAATAATATTTTTTTATCATTTTCATTTTTAATTATTTTTGAAAACAATTATTATAATTATCTTGTAAAATATTGTGTATTTTATTATATTTGATTTAATATTGATTCAATATCTTCAAAAATATTTTTATTAAATATATAGTATGGGATTATATTTTAATATATTTCTGGAGTGTAATTGTTTAATAATATTTAACTTTTTTGATATTAATGACTTATAAAATTTGAATAATTTCTTTCTTATTGTGTTAAAAATATATTATCACTTTCAACTGGTTAAATTAAATATAAATTAGATTTGTATTATATATAGTATTTTTAATCTTCTATTGAAAATATTTTTTTTTCTTAAACTAAATATTCCAATGCCAGTGATAAAATAAAATTACTAAAATCTTATTTTCCTTTTTGCATTGTATTCTATATTTAATCATATGTTAATTAATTTGTAGAAATATTTTTGAATATGTGCAATATATACTTCACATATTATTATATATCTTGTTGTAAGAAATTTATATAATTTAATTTATTTATATAACTTTTAACAGTCTTAATTGAAGTATTACACTATATTGAACAATTATTTGAATAATCACATTATTTTGAATATGGTAAATCATATAATGGATAATTTTTAAGTATTTTTTTATCTGATGTTATTTATGTTAAAGTTAAATTCTTATAATCTTTTTCGGTAAAAGAATTTGCATTTTAATTTAAATAACAATCAATTGCGTTTTATTTTAAAACTTTTTCTATTTATGAAAACATATTTTATTTTTCATAACTAATTCTATATGAATATAAATCATATGTTTCTTGTTTCACTTCATATCCTTGTGTTGTGCTTTTTGTGTCATTTGGATACAAATTTGCATGTAAAAATACTGTACAATTTCTATGTTCTGGTTCCAAATCAAAATGAGATTTTTTTCTTATACCCCTTCCAATAATTTATTCAGTTCTTGATAGATTAAAATGAGGGTCTAAAATATGTATTTATCTAATATTTTTGAAATCAACACCTTCTGCGACAACATAATTTGCCAAAATAATTTTAATATTATTACCGTCTTTATTTGATTATTTTTTTAATTCGTTAATTAAATTAATATTTGGTGTTCGTAATGTTTAATCACTTGTTAATAATGTATATGATTTTTAAATGGCATTTTTATTAAATTTTTTAGAATCCAAATCACTTCTATCTAAAATATTATCTATTTTATATCTATTGTATCCCAAATGTTCCAATGCCAAAGCAATTGGTAATAAACCCTAATAAATATAAAAACTATATATGAAAATAATTCCGTCGGCATTTATTATTTCATCCAAAACTGTTTTAATTTTCGATGAATATTGTTATATATTTTGATATTCAAAAATTTTATTTTATTTATTTTTATAAGTAATTTTAAGTTGTTGGTTTAATGGTGAAATTCTATTAAAAACACTATAAAACCCTTTTTTACCTGTAAAATTATTCATATTAATATTTTATGGATTTTGTTTTAATTATTCTTAAAGTGATTAATTTGGATAAAACATATTTTATATTTATATGAATGCCATTAATGATGTTTTATTAATTTGTTGCTTTTTTTATTATTTTTCTTATCTTGATAGTACTAATGATTTTGATAATTTTTAATTATCTGTATTGGTATTAGTATTAGTATTAGTATTAGTATTAGTATTAGTATTAGTATTAGTATTAGTATTAGTATTGTCAATTTGTTTTGATAAATTTTATAATTCTTCTTCTGCATCAAAAAAATCAATATTTTTTGATTAAGATGCTTCCATAACATAATCTTCTATTTATTCATTAATATTGTCTAAATCTTCAATATTAACTGATTTTAAAAACGATTATATTATATGTGTATGTTCTTATGATGATATACTTCCAATAATTTATAAATATTATATTTGTTTTTCTTTGGGAATATTTGTATTTTATATTGATATTGTTGGGAATTTTTTAATTATTTTTTTATTTTATGTTGGATATAATCTAACTGGGAATTCATAAGGATTGGGACGCATATAAGAAATATAACCAACTGAATTTTAAGATATAATATCAAGAGCTTTTTTGTCCATTTACAACATTTTATAATTAATATATGGTTTTAAATTTATTAATGGAAGTTTATCATTTACTAACATTAAATTAAGTAATTGTTCTATTTCCAATGGATTATTATATATTGGAGTCGCACTCATTAATATAAGTTTATTATTGAAACCATACTTTAAACATTTAAAAATACATTATGTTGTTAATAATTATGCAAATTTATTTGGTTATTGTGGTTATTTTGGATCTAATTATTATTTCATAGAAGATTTTAAATTATGCGCTTCATCAACAATAAATATAATGTTACTGAATTCTTTTTAAATTTAATCTTATATTTTTAATTCTTTTTCTTCACTGTTATCAATACCTTATGTATTTTACTATATAAAATTATTAATTAAATTTTCAAATTCTTTATATGTAAAAAATGTATAATCTTTTTATATGAGTTTTTTTATTTTTGTTTCTAAAACTTTTTAAGTAATACTATATCTATTTGTAATTTAGTTTAAATAATGATTTTATGTACATTAATTTGACACATCTGTTGTTTTTAAATAACCATTTTTGTCATATTCTAATTTACTTACATCGAACAATTCTTTGAAAAAATTTTCTCTTATATTTTTAGAAGCAATGACTATTCTTTTCATATCTTTAAAATTTGTTAGTGTCATCGTAATAGCAGAACAACTTTTACCAACTCCCATTTAATGAGTTAAAAATATAGAATTATATGGAGTTTATGGATTAAAAAAATTTTATAAAAATTATTGATTAAGAGAAAGTTTAAATTATTGATTTTATGATAATATTTATTAATTAATAATATCTTATGCTTCTTTTACAGAAATTTTTGGATATTAATATTATAAATATTAAGGTTAAGATATTAATTTTTAATTAAATTCTTTATCAATAGTAAAAGGATACAATAATTATTATATTTACATAATTATATATTATATATATTTTGTATATCTTTTTTAATATTATATTATAATATAATATTATAATACAAATAAAAAAATATCAATATGATTTGATTGTTTATATATTTTCTTAATTAATTTAATTAATTATTAAAGAATTTTTTGTTTATTATATTTCATTATTTTATTATACTAATTACATATTGATTTTTTTTAGTTATTTTTTAAAAAAATCTTCATTTTTAAAAATTTCCATTAAATTTTTAAAATTTACCCAAACTATGTCTTGTATTTCTTATTTTTAGTGTTTATTAAAATTTTGAACTTTTTAAGATTTATTGTTAAAATTATATTTTTGTATTATATTTATATCATCTTTTAAACGAGCAATGTATAAAATATATTTATATTTTATATTATCTGTACCTTGAAATAAATAATTAATTACATCAAAATCTTATAAAATATCAATATCATTATTGTTTATACCTGTTTCTTCACTAAATTCTCTTATTGAAGTTTCAAGTTAATTTTCATTTGATTATCTTCTTCCCTTTGGAAATTGCCATAAATTTATATTATTATTTTTTATTTTGGCATTATAAATTACTTTTTCTTTTAAATAATTTTATGTAATTATTTTATTTTTATGTAATGATTTTAAATATTTTGGATAATACTTATCATAATATATAGATAAATCATCAAGACCCCAAAAATTATTCCAACAAGTTTTCAAATCTTGTTTTTCTATTAATTCCAATTCTTATTATGTCATATTATCAAACATAATTTAAAGTTATTCTTCATCATTTTCATTATATTTACCACATATATAATCAATATATTAATATGTTGATTTTCTTTATACTAATAAATATTTTGGATAAAATTTCTTTTTTTATGGATTAAATTCTATTTTATAACAAATAATTCCAAAACTGGTAACAGGATTTTTACAATTTTTTATATAATGCCCCATTTTTCCACAATTGAGACAACATTTTTCTTATTCTTTTATTGTGTTTGAAATATTATCATTTGTATATAATTATTTATTTTAATTTGTATTTGTATTTTCTACATATATTATTGGATATTAAATTTTAACTGGTATATTCATTGAATTTGATTTAAAATCACATCTTTACTTTTATCTTTTTTGTTTTTTTATTTTTTATTAAAAAATATACTATTACATTTATTCTTATTGTTAATTTTATAATTATTAATCTTTATCATTATTTTAAAGAATTAAAGATTAATTTAAAGAAAGTTATAAAGAAGTATTTTTAATCATTTTTTAAAAATTGAGTTTATAATGTAATGAGCATTTGTTAAAAAAATTAATATCAAAATTGTTTTTTATTTTTATTTAATAAATAGAATTATCTAATTTTATAATTTTTACTTAAAATAAATATTTTTTTTTATACATTAAAATAATAATATTAAAACTTTATATATAGTTAATAAAATTATATATATAATTTTATAAGTATTTAAAAACTTATTAGTTATTTGAAATAAATATATTACATTTTTTATCATATATACCAATGAATTAAATTGAAAATCAATCAAATACAAATAAAACTTCTTCTACAGTTATTGAAGAAGTTTTTGAAAACACTAAAAAAAGAGTTTTATTTTGCGGAACACATCCAAATTAAACAAATGGATATTCCAAAGTCGTATATTAATTAATTTAAAGAATATGTAATGATTTTGATCTTACATTATGGGGATTTTAATGTGTTCCAAATAATATGATGAGAAAAAATATTCCTGAAAATGTAACAGTTTTTAATGCAATGGAATAAGAAGTAAAATTATTTAATGAATAATAGAAAAAACTCAAAAACAATATTAAAATCAAATAAGAAGAATTGATATAAAAACCAGAAGGTTTTGGTGAAATATTTATTAAAGAATATTTGGAAACTCATGATAAATTTGATGTAATTATTATTTTTAATGATATTATGGTTACAAGTAGATTGCTTTAACATATTTATTTAGCAAAAAACAAAGATAATACATTATATAGAGATAATGTTAAAATTTTATATTATATTGATTAAGTATATCAAAATTAAGTTCCTGGTATTTTTAACTTCATTGACCAACGAGTTGATGGATATATTGCCTTTACTAAATATTGGGGGAAAGTACTTACAAATATGACAGATAAACCATATTTTGTATTAGAACACGGGTTTAGTGATGATTTAATGTGGAAAGTTCCTAAAAAACTATCAAGAGAATTTTGGTAAATAAAAGAAAATGAATTAATATTGGTTAATCTTAATAGAAATTAACCCCGAAAGCGTTGGGATTTAACAGTTATGAGTTTTGTATATATTTTAAAGAAACTACGAGAACAACGATTAGAAAAAGAAGAATCAGAAAATATTTTAGGTCAAGTAATTAAAAATTAAAAATCTGAAACAAATAATAATAAAGACAGCGATAGTGATAGTGATAGTGATAGTGATATAATAATTAATGAAATGGAACATGATGATACAACTATTAAATTATTTATTGGAACTAATTTAGTAGGTTCTTACAATCTTATAGACATATTTTAATCTGAATTAAAAGAACAAGGTTTAGATTTTGAAGAATATAAAAATAGTATTATATGTACTGGTTCAAAAAGTTAATCAATGACTGATTTTGATGTAAATGTTTTATATAACGTTGGAGATATTGGAATTAATACGACAGATGGGGAAGGATTTGGATTATGTAATTTTGAACAAGGGTGTTTAGAAATTCCATAAGTTGTAATATTAACAGGTGGGTTTAGAGATTTTATTGACTCTAAATGGTGTAAATGGGCACCACCTTCTACAAAATATTATAGAAATATTGGAAGTGGTGATGGAATTTATGGAATAGCAGAAACCTGTGATTATAAAGAATATGCAAATTGTGTATTGGAATATATTAAAGATTCAAAATTAAGGTAATAGCATGGAAAAAAATTCAAAGAATTTTGTTTGAAAAACTTTAATTGGGATGATATATCTTAACATTTAATTAAAAATATCAATCATTTACTAAATAATGAACCATATGAAATTTTAAGACAAAGAGAATTTACTGAATTCTGTGATACGCCAACATAAGAGATTGTTGATTATTATTATAAGAATTGTGTGAAAGAATGTATTTATTGTGGAACAAATAATTAAGAAGTTCTTTTTATTAAAAAGGAATTGGAATACTAAAAAACATAATAACAAATTGAAGTATAAAAAGAAGATAAAGACACTTAAACGGATATACCTGTTATGTAATAAGAAGAAAAATTATCTGAATAAGATTAAGAACACGATTAATCATAAGAAAATAAAATTTAAATGGAAGAAGTGTAAGAAGAAAGTGAATATGAAGAATATGAAGTGACTGATTCGGAAGCAGATACAGAAACCGAAACAGATTCTGAATCAGAAACATGAGTTTTATATTTTTTTTTAAGTTATTTTAATTTATTTTATAATTTATTATAATCAAGTAGTCATTACATCGTTTGTTGTTGGTTTTACAAACAAAGAAGAAGATTAATATGGTGATTATGAAGGTTGAGAAAATTCAGTTTTATATTCATCAATCGGTGCTAAAAATCTTTATTAACGATTAAAATATATACTAAATACTATTAATAATGTAAATGTTGAAAAGAATAAATAGTTTTTATTATGCACATTAAATGCTTGTTATGTAATTATTCTCTTATTTGTCTATATTAAATATCCTATTAAAAATTATGATAAAATATAATAAATAATGTATTGTATTATAAATATTATTAATTAATTTTATCCTAATGTTTTTATTGTATAATATTGATTGTCAATTTTTTAAAACTTATACAATACATATAAAAACAATGATATTAATAAAAACATAGTTAATAATTATATAAAATCCATAAGTGTGTTATAAAACATAAACTTTCTGAATTTATTTTCAAAATTAAATAAATTGAATTTATTTTTGGATGATGGAATATTATATTTATATGATTATTTTAATTCTGTTTAATCATTGTTTGTTAATTTTAATGCATATTTTGAAGTTACATAATATTGCACAATAATTCTAAATATCAATAATACAATGTTAATATATAGAAAAGTGTTTGTTGGAAACTATTATATAAATTATAATAGTTTTTCTCTAATCAACGAATTATCAATCATAATTATATATTTCTTTTTTTAATATTTAAAATATATTTTTGTATTTATTTATATTGTATTATTACTATAAAAATAGTAATTTTTAAAAAAAATCAAAATAATAAATTAATTATAATAGAACCAATATAATATACATCTATATGATATGTATATTCTTATAATCTCAATATTGAATGTTTGGGAATAAATATACTATAATATATTAAGAATACTATTTTAAATATAATACTTTTTACAAATTTAATAATATCTTAATCGGTTTCTAAATTAATAAATTATAAAAAGTTATAGTTTGATTGTATTTTATTTTTAATTTTTTAATTAAACCCAAAAATTAATGCAATTGTTATAAATTAAAATATAATATTTTAAATTAGATACTGTATTAATTTTTTTTTATAAAGTTTGGTAGTGTTTTTAATATACTCTCTATAATAATAATATTATAATATATCTGTAAATAAAAATATTGTAGGTTTTTTAAATTATACCATTTTGAATTATTTTAATTTTAAATCATATAAAAAGTATCATTAAAATACTAATTAACATTATTTTATTTTCTAAATCATTTAAATAATAAATCATTTCATTTTTGGGAATTTCATATATGTTTGGATATTATTTATTTTGATAATTTTTAAGAGATTATTATAACATAAATACTAATAAAAATTAACTAATAAATAGTGTAAATAAAATTAACATAAAATTATTTGTAATATTTATACTGTTTCCTTATTTTTCAAATATCATAGGAAATAGATTTAAAATAGTATCAATAGGTTTTATATTTTCTACTTCTTATTACATTTAAATTTTAGTTTTATCTTCTGCTGGAACAAGACCAGAATCCACAATTTATGAAGTAATTTTGCCATCTTTTTAATCTATTGATTATATTATTATAGGTTTTTGATAATTTCCAATATTACTATACAATACAGTATTAAAATATACAAATGTTATAATCATACCACAAATAGAAAATATACTTGTAATTGGTAGCAAGAACATTAAAGAAGTAAAATTAAAATTAATATAATATATTTATTGTTTATCAAACTTATATTTTTTTTCTTTTATAAATTTTTTAATATAAATATTTGATAATAAAAATATTGTTTTTACTGATATTAAAACAATTGTTAAAAACAATATTTTTTAACTATATTGTTAAGTTTCTAATTATTTTTTTAGATTTTAAGTTATATTTTAATGCATCATAATAAATTAAAAATAAATAATATATTTTCTTATATTTTAATATAATTATATAAATTAATCATTTTTTCAATAAAATATCTCATAATCCATATACAAGTAAAGCAATTGTTCCAATTATATATGAAATTGTTTTATATGTGTATCCTGCCGAATTTTCTTCATTATTGTTTTCTGTAATATTATATTCTTTATTTACACTTGAATATTCTGAAAGTTTTTAATTGTCATTTAAAGCATTTTCAAGAATTTTAATTTCTTCTTTTGTAATTTTGGTTTCAGATACTTATAGTAAATTTCTTAATTCATTAATGTTTTTTTCTTATTCCACAGAATAAGAAGGTTTATATTTCATTTTCATTTCTGTTTCTGATAAATACATTGGGGGTAATGGTAATAAGTCCGGAATATTGTAGTAATAATTATTGTAATCATGTTATTTAATTTAATTCATAACTTACATTCCATAATTACCATATACACTATACATTCCATAATTACCATACATGCTTGCATATGCGGTATTACAAAATGCCAAGAAAGCGGAAATAATTTATATCATTTTTTTATTATAAAAAGATTAAAATTTCTATAAAAAAAGCGTATTTTAAATAGTTTTTTTATTTTGAAGAATAAATGTAATAAATCTTTATTTATTAAACCAAAACACCTTTTATATAATAATTATTTATTATTAATTTCAATTTTTCAATTCATTAAAAATGTATTATTTAATTTTTTTTAATCGTATATTTGTGATTTCATTTGTTTTTCAAACATTTTCTTCAATTAATTTTATTTCTTCTTATGAGAGTTTAAAGTGATTATAAAATTTTTATTATGTCCATATTTTATCAAATGGTACCAGAGGAATATATTTACAAGTATCTTTTGATATAGTTTGTGAAATTTTTCTATATGATAATAATTTATTCACAATTTTTAATTTTAGATACGATACTAAACTTTCAGCTTCTTATAAACTATTTATTTTAAATGATACGTAACTTCCAGTATGTATTTAATTTTAATTTAAAATAAATAGTTTATCAAAACCACTATATGCTTATTAAACAGCAGTTGGAGATATTACTTTCCAAAATTTATCTTATTAATTAATATTTAAATTTATATACTTTATTCTATTTTTTGATTGTTTTGATGAAACATAACATAAAATATTATTTTATTAAATATCTGTCAATCTTTTATCGTTTGTTTCAATTTTAAAATATCTTCCCATAAAGATAGTATCTATACTTTTATAATTTTAAAAAATATTAATAATTTGTATATTTTTAGGATTTGGTATTATATTATTTTCATTTAAATTATACATTATATTATTAAAATTACACAATCCATTATAGTTTTAATTTTTATATAATATACAACAACCACCTTTAATGTCAACAACATTACCAAACCATTATTTTGAATTATCAACATGAATGATTTGTTAAATATCTTTTCTATTTTGAATATTTAATCTAAATTATTAAAGTCCTTTACCTGTTATAAACCATCTACTCGGTATAACAAATATTAATTATTTACAAATATTGATATTTTAAATAATAAATAGATTATATAATGGTGTTGATTCCCTACTGTTATTTGTTTAAGAAGTTGTATACGGTGGATTACCTACAATTAAATCAAAACCATTGTGTTCTTTTATTTCGGGCCATTTTTCGAATATATCTAATTAAAGAGTATCACCACAATTTGAATTTAATTTACATTCTTCTTCTCCGGTTGATTACAATATTAATTCACATATATATACATTCATTGGATTATATTCTGAAAAATAAATACATTCTTCCAATATAACTTTTCGTCTTTCTTATTCA
>JACCEA011367503.1_pt1 | contig 19713 bp, 38 predicted proteins | sample 7449851 | NCBI WGS metagenome assembly JACCEA01 (sample SAMN15323453, study PRJNA562643) | freshwater metagenome | isolation source: river surface water | place: USA:Blue River Watershed | collected 2017-08-18
CTACGTGTGTTCAAGATACACTAAGGCAAACAGGAAAGCTTCTAGGTGGTTATTGTGAGACTACTTTTAAAGCAAATCCCTCTTTGAAGATGAAAGAGTCTTCTCTTTATTATGTGAAAATTGGTAATTTGTTTAAAATAGGAATTTCCATTAATCTAGAAAATAGATTAAAAGCGTTACGAAGTAAGTTCAAAAAGGATGTTATTCTTATTGCAAAATGGGAATATCCTTTATATGAATCTTTCTTAAAGGAACAAGAAATTCTTTCAAAATTTGAAGAACATCGTGTCTTCACTAAAATGTCAACAGAACTTTTTAAAATTGATGTTTTAGATTTAGCTAGCATCTAGCATATTCATATGCAGGTGGTACACGTGACGATCTAGGTTTTGCAATTAAAGCTACTAACGCTACAGTTAATGGTCAAGATATTGCAATCTTCAAAGATCCTAAGACAGATGACGGTTCTAAGAAATCAGCTAAAGGTCTATTAAAAGTAGACTATGATGAGAAAGGGAGCATTAAACTGTTTAACAATGTAAGCCGTGAAGAAGAGAAAGGTGGTCTCTTAGAAGTTATCTTCGAAGATGGCGAAATCAAGAACTTCAGCACATTCCCTCAAATGCAAGAGCGTTTGATGAAAACTTTAGAGACAGGTTGGTAAAACCTGTCCTAGGATATTAAAATGGGTTATCTCTGTTATCCTGGGGAAGGGGAAAAAGGATTACTTCATCCGAAGAATCCTTGCCCTGTAATTAAAGAAGACACTATAGTAGAAGTACTACATGTCTTTGAATTCCCTGCTACAAATACAATTTTTATTACTATTAAAGATCTCGAAAATACAAATGTAGATCGTTATGGTAAACCTGAGCCTATTATCTCAACTATTAAATGGTAAAAAGACTATGTCAAATGCTAAAGTAACACCTAAGTTTAAAACTGTTGTTATTGATAACACTGTGTATATAGATGAAAATACATTTAAAGCTGCAGGTCTGCGAGACCAAGTTAATTTTATTACAGAAAAGACTAAAGAAGGCTTGACAATCTCAATCAGTCAGTTCCCTTCAGTTAGCTTGTGGAATACACAGCAATTAGTTGATTCGTATATTAAGCAACCTCTTTTAACATTAGATGCTTTGCGTACGTCTTTGCCAGAAGGAGAGGATCTCGAAGAACAGCTTGTTGAATTAGAAGACAATCTTGAATTGTTTACTAAGTCATTGACGACTATTCGAAATTCTCTGAAAAATAAATATATCTCTGCTGAAGTTCCTAATAACTTTAGCTTTAGTGAAAGCTTCATTGTGTTGAAGAATCGCATTCGTCGGACTTCAGATGCTGATTATTTCTTATCACATAATGATATTAAAGCTCTCATGAACATTGCAATGAAACATTGGTCTAAAGGTTCAGATGAAACTCTTGATCTAGGTCGTCGCAATCTTCAACAACATGGTACTTGGTATAGTATCACAATCTCACCAACTCAAGTTGCTATTGGTTGTCAACGTGTGCAGCGTTATGAACTAGAAGCTCTAGCTATTAAACTTGGTTTTACAGGTCAGCCATTTGAAGGTGTTAAAGACTTAGTTCGTCGTTAAGGAGTTAAAAATGTGCTTTAATTATGAAGAGGTTTTATTACTTATGTAAATAACATTGCATAGGAGTAAAACATGTTAAATTTAGAAAAGCTAGAATGCTTACCAACAAAAGAAACTCACCGTAGTAATTTCATTAAAGCTGATTACTATGGTGACAACTTCAAAAAATCTGCAAATGAATTTTATGGTCGAGGCTATAACTATGCAAGAGCAGTTGTACGTAAGCATTTTAATAAACCTGTAAAAGGGTTGGTTTACAAACTTAGAAATCAAACTAAGTGTAAACATCGTTCTTTTAAAATGGCAATTGAAGAAGTTATTAAGACGGATCTATTAACTGATTCTAATTGGAATTATTTAGCTTATGTTGACGATCAAGGTATTGTAAGAGATATCAAAGATTATCCATATAAGAGAGAACCTTACAGATATAACTCAAAACCTGAGACAATTGATACCATTAAGTTCTATGAATTTGATGACAAATATATCATGCGTATTAAAGGAATTCATTACTTTGTTACTCAATCTTATTTTGTCTATGAGAAATTTAAGACAAGATATTCATATGACTCAAAGAACTTCTACTACTTCTGTAATATTTATAAAGTAGATACGAACTATGACAGTTATAGAGTACAACTCTCTTCAGATCAATTGAAGAAATATGGATTAGTGAATGTTTGGGAGTAAGGCTAAATGAATTTGTATAAATTAAAAGAACTTGAAGAATCACCTCTTAGAGAAAATCGTGCTCAATACTTGAAAAGAGTGGGAGTACATCCTTGGGATTACGAAGATAAGAAATGTAGATACCACCGTAGAGATTACGGTCAAGCTCATAAGTTTGCTGAGAAGATGTTCGAAAAGAATATTGGAAAAGATACTAAAGAGTTAAGAAATAAGCTTAAAAATGATCCTCGTTATAAGCATAAATATTTCTTTAGAAAAGGTATTGATTGTGCCATTAAAGATATGTTGGCAAATGCATTTTATTATAGATGGTACAGAAGTGACTATTATGTAAATAAGAAAACTAATGTACTTTGTAAGAGAGAAATCCCTGTAAGAAAACGTAGAGCTCCTCGTCCTAGAACTTACTATGAATATGCAGATGGAACTGTCATTGAAGTAAGAAATGGGATTCACTATTTCCGACTCAGTTCTGATTATTACAAAGAACGTTGGAATAAAGTTAAGAAAGAGTTCGAATCTGTCGAGGTTAAGCCTGTGTATTGGCAATTAAATAAGGCTTGGCTTAAATTTTATCAACTAAAAAATGAGTAATAATATGAAGAAAGCGCTTAGCTGTTTACTTCTTGTTGCTGTGAGTGCAGGTTTAGTAGCCTGTAAAGATGATGATGCCGCTGTTGCTTCTCAAAATATGGCAAAAGCAGCAGATAATTTCCAAGTCAATCGTCGTACAGTGTTCTATAATGGATATAACGGTGAATATATTTTAAGCTTGGAAGGTTACTGCTCAATCAAAAAAGATACTGTAGATAACCAACTAGAAGTTATTTGTTTGACTGGTAAAAATCAGTATAAAAAACATTTCCTAGGTTTGTCTGATAACGTAACTTACTTCTCTGAACAGCTTGATGCTAATCAGGTAAGTGCTTATCATCACAAAGTCATTTTTAAACCTGAATCAATTATCCCTGATGTTGAATTAAAGTTGAGTAACGAACCATGAAACTAACAGGTATTGCCGCAGTACTTTATTTACTAGTATGGGTTGCATGTATTGTAGGTTGGGTTCTCAACTGTGTTGCAATTGCAAATACATACATGTTGGATATTACTGGTCTGTTTATCCTACGTATTGTAGGTATCTTTATTTTCCCATTAGGTGCTGTCCTAGGCATCTTTTTCTAATAGGTAATTAGTATGGAAATGCTAGCTCGTATTAATCCTGGATATTACTTGATTGTTGGAGCAATCATTTGTGATGTTCTTTCAACATTCATGTCTGCTAAAGGTAATGGATTAGAAGATATTAAAGCACAAGCTATTGCAGCAGTGTTGTATGCAGGATCATTTGTATTCTGTATGTTTGCTTTAAAATATATGCAAGCTGGCATTCTATATGTACTGTGGTCTGGAGTTGGAACAGTGACTACAGCATTACTTGCCCAAAAATTCTTAGGACAAACTATTGATGTTGCAGGTTGGATAGGGATGGGCTTTATTGTAGCTGGTCTAACTGTCATCGCTCAGTTTTCCTCAATTGACGCTTAAACGCTATGAAAAAATCACTCATTACATTGGCGATTGTGCCAATCTTTGCTCTATCTGCTTGTACTCAGGAAGAAGAGCAACAAACTTATGCTGTTCCTTCAAGTCCGTCTGTTACTCAGACTGCTGATGGTTCTCTAGCTCAAACATCTTTAATCGATTCTTATGAACAAGCTAAAGCTCAAGGCTATTCAGGGTCAATTGAAGAGTGGGCTTCTCTAAGCAAAATGTACGAAACAAATCCACAACAAGCTCAACAAGTAGCTGCTGATTCAGGCTTCTCAGGTGGTGAGCTGTTGTTAGCAGGTTTAGCTGGTGCTGCGATTGGGGCTATGGCAGGTAATGCTATGTCTAGCCGTACCAATATGGCTTCAAATACATACTCAGCTCAACGTGTAAATGATCGTACTAATTACGCTTATTCTCAACCTGCTGATCGTGATCGTCGTACGACAGGGGGTGCTGCTCCTGTAGTTACAGGTGGTAGTTCAAATACTTCAGCTGTAGCTGCTCGTAATAGCGCTGTCGCAAACCGTCCGTCTGCAATGCCTTCAGCAACTCGTAATATGACATCTGCACCTGCTATGCGTAGCACAAGTGTAGCTGTATCTCGTGGCGGTTTTGGCGGAGCTGTAAGCTCAGGAGGCTAATATGAAAACTAAGCTTTTATTGTGTGCTATTCTTCTAGCACTTCCTTTCGCAGCAAATGCACAGAAGGTTGTGGCTCATTGCTATGATCTTCGTGTAAATAAAGTTATAGTTTATACTGGGAATACATCTACAATTAAAGAACTTCAAGACTATGGTCAAGTTAAAGTTGTATTACCTACTAAAACTATTTACTTCCCTCTTCATCAATGCGTGACTGAGTTCTACAACTGATGATGCTTTTGTTTTATCTTCTGTTAATGATAATTGCTTACCTAATATCAGAAGTTATCGACTTATGGAATACGACTGTAGGAAGTGCATTTTTCTATACTCTCTTCTTTAGTTTATGGTTTGATTATGCTTTCTTAGAAATTGCATATAAAACTATAGTAGTCCCTCTTACTAAGCTTGTGTAATTATTATGAATAAAATACAAATCGTTCGTCCTGCAAAGGGCTTCTCAAATTCTGACTTTGTTGTCTTTACAGAAGATGGTCATGAGCGTGACAATCGTTTGTATTGCGTTCAATACCAATATGGTGCACTTGCTTATGGTCGTACAGATATTGCGACTGTCGTAGCTCATAGCGGAGCTTTAGTTGATTCTAAACGTCTTCGCTTAGCGTCAGATATAGAAGTTAAATACAAATGTCGTATGTTGAAAGACAGTGACATCGAATACGTAAAAGGTACGTAACATGAAAAAATTACTGATGATTGGAGCTCTTGCATTAGCTTCAGCTACTACTGCAAATGCTTTTACTCAAGACCAACAACGTGAAATGGATTTACGTACAATTAAAGCTGTATGTATTAATCCTGTAACAAATGCCAAAATGACATATACTGGTACTAAAGATACCATCTATATCTCTACTTCTTCAGGTCTACTTATTATTCGTCTTCCTAGCCGTGTAATTACTTTAGCACCTCATTACTGTGTAATTGAAGGTTATAAATAAGGTTTTGTAAAAATGTATCGTACTAATTTCGCCCAACGTCCTGACTATGTGAAACGTCTTGAGGAGTTAGGTTTCAGTTATTGGAATCTACCTTCAGGCCCTCTTAAGAAACCTTATTGGTCTGAAGGAGCTTGCTACGTTTTCAAAGAAAGTGAAATTGATGCTATTCAAGCTGCTACCCAAGAATTGCATTTTATGTGTCTTGATATGGTAGATCAAATTGTTACTTCAGGCGATTATCCTGAATATTTCAAATTGAATAGTCTTGAAAAAGGCTTAATTGAACAGTCTTGGAAAGATTGCGTTCCATCTTTATACGGTCGTTTTGACCTTGTATATAAAGATCCAAAAAACATTAAAATGCTAGAGATCAATGGTGATACACCTGTCTCTATCTTAGAATGTTCAGTAGCTCAATGGAACTATATCCAAGAAGCTGAAGATATTCCTGATAACATGCGTATTCAATACAACATGGTTCATGAAACTCTTATTGAACGTTGGAAAGAAATGTTCCCTCAAGGAACTAAAGTACATTTTGCAGCTGCAGCAGGTTTTCGTCATGAAGATTGGGGTAACCTAATCTATTTAATGGAAACAGCTGTAGAAGCAGGTATGGTTTGTAAAGATATGAACATGCAAGATATCGGTGTAACAGCTGAATGTCAGTTCGTAGATTTACAAGATCAGCCTATTGAAAATATCTTTAAACTATATCCGTGGGAATGGATGGTTGATGAAGAGTTTTCTAAACATATCCCTAAAGCTGCTACTAACTGGTTAGAACCTGCTTGGAAGATGATGCTATCTAACAAAGCAATGTTAGTTAAGCTGTGGGAGCTGAATAAAGGTCATGATCTATTATTGCCATCGTACTTCAACGAGTCTGAATTACCAGACGGAACTTGGTGTAAAAAAGCAATTCATGGTCGTGAAGGATCAAACATCCATAAGGTTGTACGTAATTTTGGTACAACAGTTTCTGATGATATCGCACAAGGTTCTCATAAAGTTCCTGAATACGATAAATGGGGTTACATGTATCAGCAATGGCATGACCTCCCTGTCCATGATGGTTATAAACCTATTCTTGGTTCATGGGTAATCGGAGATAAAGCCTGTGGTATGTCTGTTCGTGAAGATCCGAATGATGTAACAGGTAATGACGCTCATTTTGCGTGTCATGTTTTTATACCTGAAGAATGATTCTATATGGAGTCAGGAGCTTTAAATGTCAAAACAAACAGCACTTGAAGAACTTGACTCTCAACTAGAAAGATTAAAAGCTGAAGATTCTAAAGATAAGTCTTCAGCTAAAACTTTCAATACTTTAGAGGTTTTAGATTATCTTGATGAAAATTGGGGTAAACTTAAGATAGTTAAAGGTAATAGATCTGTATATGTACAGCGTTACTATACAATCTTACGTTACCTTGATTATCTTATCAATAAAGGTCTAATAACGCCTAGAGTTGTATTTGTATTATTGTTAGCCTTATATTGGATAGGAGCTATAATTATAGAGCAATTTTGTAATATACGTGTACGGCTTGACGAAGTATCTCCTTTGTTAACAACTAGTCAAAAGTATTTATATTTTTACCCTATATTTATCATTATCCCTGTATGGTATATTGTGACACTTGAAAAAGAGTATTAATCATGACAACTGCTGTTAAACTAACAGATATCTGCAGTTCAGAAGTTCTTAATACACATTTACGTGATATTGAGTTTGCTTTTCGTAACTATAACAAGAAGACTCGTAACTTAACTATTGCAGATTTGTATTCACGTTATACTGCATTTTTAAATACCCCTGGTAAGGAACCTGAAGAAAAGTTAATAACAGGTATGCGTCAAGTTGAAGCGTTTCTTACTGAAGTTCTGCCTACGTTGAATACATGTATTACTATCAATATGGTAGATGAAACTATTCAGATTTTAAATTATGGAACTTTTAAAAGTTTCAAGATTAAAAGTAAATCTGGTACTAAAACTGTTAAAACACAATCTATTCGAAGCGCAGAAAGTACAGATGATAAAACATTTGAAATCCGTGTTGCAGAAAAGTATTTACAACTTCTTCAATCAGCTCAACGTCGACATTTAGATTTTAACCTGTCTCTTGTTGATGTTCGAAACTTACTTCTTCGTAAGACTTGTTATTATTCAAATGTTAAGTTTCATCCTAACCCAGGTCATGAGCATTCTCGTACTATTGATCGTCTTGATTGTAATAAAGGCTATGTTAAAGGTAATGTAGTTGCTTGTACATACAAGATGAATATTTTTAAAGAAAATGCATTTGAACATAAAGAAGTCGATTTAAAATCAATTCAAAAAATGCTGAACGTTTTAATACGTTCAGCTACAGGTGCTTAAAATGAAATCTAAAATTTGGATTCAAGACGCTCTACTTCCAGTAGACGTTTATAAAGATGGAGGTGTCGGTATTCGTATTGACTCCAATATCAAACAAATTCTCAATCAAGCTAACTCTAATGTTGGCTCTCCTATGCAATTAAATTTAATTGTAAAAGCTCATATCAAAGATGCAGAAGGCTTACTAGCTCTTATCTATCTTCTTGATTACTTGGAAGATTCCCAAAACTGTCGTATCGGTTTAGCTCTTCCATTTGTACCGAATGCTCGCCAAGATCGTCTAACAGGTGATGTGTCTGAAATTAAACCTGCAACCTTAAATTCTGTAACTGATATTTTAAATCGTTATACGAAGGTTGTTCGTATCTTTACTACGGATGTCCATTCAAATATTACTACAGCTCTTCTTCGTAAGACGGTTAATATTGAACAAGATGAAGTGTTTAAACGTGTTCAAGATCGTTTTGAATTCGAGACAGATGTTATCATCTCTCCTGATTTCGGAGCTATCAAAAAAGCAACTGCAGTAGCAATTCGTATTGGGAAACCTCTTGGTATTGCTCTGAAAGAACGTGATCCTTTATCTAACGAAATCTTGGAAACTAAAATTTTACAAGCTGATGTTAAAGGTAAGGTTGTAACTATCGTAGATGATATGCTCGATGGTGGTCGTACATTTATCCCTCTAGCAGCTCGTTTAAAAGAGTTAGGTGCTCGTTGGGTAAACTTAGTAGTGACTCACGGTATTTTCAGTTATGGAGCTCGTCAATTACAGACAGGTGACATTGACAATATCTATGTTTATTACTCATGGTTAAGCCCTGAAGCTGTCTTCTCTGAAGGCGGTTTTGTTAAGGCTGTGGAATATTTCTAAGGTGATGTAATGTCAACTTTAAATCGTAAGTTCTTAGGTATGTACTTGAAGCATCAACGTTTAATGCGAGGTGCTTCTGCACAAGCTCTTGCAAAACAGATTGGTAGATCTACTACGTATTATTATGACCTTGAGAAAGGTAAAATAAACAACTGTGCTGCAAGTATTAAACTTCTATTCGCTTTCTATGGTATTAAGTATACAAATGACCGATTCAAATAACTATATAGTTTATGAAGTACGTCATAACGGTGTGCCTATTTATATAGGAAGTGGAAAGGAAGGTCTTAAGCCTGGTTCTCGTCAACATGTTCATATGATTACAGATCTAAACAAAGCACGTGAAGTTGGTACACGACACGGTGTTCCTGTAGTTATTGAAGTAGATATTCAAGCTTTGATTGATGATACATCTCAGCTTGTATATGAAAGTTCTAATGGTTATATCCTAACAGAACATGTACCACCGAAATATTTAAAAATTTATAAAGGTGACAAAGATGTCTCTATTTAAACAAATTAAAGCTGAACAGTTAGAAGCTCGTAAAGCTAAAGATACTGTTAAAGCTTCTCTTTTAACTACTCTTATTGGTGAAATTCAAACTTCTGTAACGGGTGGCGCTTCTGCATCACAATTTGGTATTCTAAATCCAACAGATGATGAAACAACTAAAGTAATTAAAAAGTTCATTAAAAACGCTGAAACTTCATTGTCTATGCGTCAAGATGACAAGACACAAGAAGAATTGAATATTCTTCAAGCCTATATGCCACAACCATTAACGGATGCAGAGCTAGAAGCAATTGTAGCAACTGAAGTTCTTCTTGGTAAAAAAGAAGGGAAAACAGGTGGTGCTCTTGTAGGTTATGTAATGAAGCAATTGAAAACAGGTTATGCTGATCGCTATGATGCTTCTAAAGTTAAAGGTCTTGTGGAAGCTAATGGCTAAACTTGTAACTTATCGGTTTCTTGCTAAAGATCCGTATTACATTGCAAAAGTAGAGGAAGGGGCTAAGCCGTACCCTCTACAAAGTGCAGGTGCTAATCGCTATAATTATAAGCATTATTTAGTACCAAAAACATTTGATCTAACAAAAGATGTACATCAGTTAACAACGCTGTATGTCAAAGGTCTTGCTCAAAATGCTGATGGAACTATTCAAGTAGCTCCAAAAGCAACGATTGTAAAACAATTATAGGTTACCTATGTCTAAAGAATTTATCTGTGTAGCATATAACCCAATTAAAAAGAAGTATGAAACTCTTTGGAATGGTTATATTAAAAGTATGAATATGGAAGTCTACATTGTAGACTCAGATTACGACTTTGGCGCCATTGATCCTGCAGATCAAGCAATCGAAATGTATCAGAATGATATTAAAGTCCTCCCTGGAATGGAATTAAAGGTAAACTAATGAGCTTTACTCTCCCAGAAGTTAAAGGCATCTATATAGATATGGATGGCGTAATAGTTGATGATGTTGAAATGTGGCAACGTTGTCATCCAACAATCCCTAATTTAGGTGCTCATATTCGTAAGCTTAAAGTCTTTGGTCAAAAGCAAGCTTTTATGTATCCAACAGTAATTGAATGTATTAAACGTAACTATTTTGAAACAGGTAAACCAACCTTATTCTTAATAGTACTTAAAGATATTCTATTGCCTATGTGGAAAGAGAAAGGTATTCAAGTTGAGATCTTATCGTCAACTATGAGTAATAACCCCCTCTCAGCTGAAATTACTCGTCAAAAACATGCTTGGCTGAAAGCGAATGGTCTTGGTCATCTTCCTTGTAACTTAGTTGAAGGTAGTGCGAAAAAACAAGAGCATGCAAAAGAAGGTTGGTTATTGATTGACGATTATGATCGGACAATAGGTCAGTTCATTAGTAAAGGTGGTTATGCAGTACAGTATACAAATCTTAATGAAGTGATGGAAACCTTACGACTAATTAAACTTGCTCCTGGAATTAATGTTTAATGTTAAAGCTAAGTAAAAAACAATACAAAGCCCTGTTAAAGGATATGTTGAGTTCTACTTATCCAAATACAGTTAAAGTTCATATTGATTTCGATAACGAACTTATCTATTTCTTAAATCCTGAAACAGATATGATTTGGTATTTAGAAGGTGACTTAACAACTATTCTTGTAAATCAAAATTGGTCTTTACTCCATAAAGCAATGCTAAAGCAAGCTAACAAAGTTATTCTTGCAGATAAACATTTTATACATATCGAACCTGAAGACAATCTTCTTGGAGATATGGACGGTGATTACCAAGCAGTTCTTTCCACGTTTGATGGTAACTCTGCAGGACGTTATGCATTAGAGCTTAACGAAGCTTACGGTTCAAACCAAGATAATCGAGTCTTTCCTGAAAAACTCTTTCAAGAGTCTAAACCTAAACAAGCTGTATGTGCATTAATTGTACGTTCAAGCCCTTATGGTTTAACATTTTTAGGAGTTTCACGTAAAAACAATCCTCGTGACTTTGGCTTACCTGGTGGTAAAGTTGAATATCGAGAAAGCTTATATGAAGCTTTGTATCGTGAAGTCTTAGAAGAAACAGGTTATACGATTACCGATACAGCATTAGAAGTGTTTCGTAATACAGATCAAGATGGTTACGAAGTCGTTACTTTAATTGCTAAGATAGATTGTACTGTAGAACGTAAAGCATTAGCACCTAGTGAAACAGGTGTGGTTACTTGGGTATCAGCTACTGAACTTATGCAAGGTTCTTTTGGCGAATATAATAAACAACTTTTTGAATCATTAGGTTATCCTTATGCCTCAAGCTGAAGCTATTAAACAATTAGCTCAGAAATACAATGTATCCGAAAAACAAATTCAAACCGATATTATTTATTTAAGAATGTGTTTTATATTTGCAGAGCAAAGTAAAGCTAAACGTCTTAAAGTTGGTGAGTTTGTTTTGACGAAGCAAGGTATTATTGTACCAGGTTACAATGGAACTGCTCCTGGTACATCTAATGAATGTGAGTATGTAGACCCTAATACAGGTAATCTTGTATCTTATAATCATATTATATGTGGCTTACAGAATGGTATCTATAAAGCTGCTAGGGAAGGAATCCCTCTTGTAGATGGTACAGGTTACTCAACAGACTCTCCATGTCCTCGTTGTGGTCCTGCTGCTATTTCTGTAAATCTTAAACGTTTCGTTTATTGCCGACAATATCGAATTATTGATCATCTTCCAATTATGGAAGAACAAGGTATTCAGATATGTCACATTCCTTATGAAATTGTATTTCCTGAAAAAGGTTCGCAAGAATGTTCAACACCGAATATAAAGAAATCATTACGCCAAACATGGCAATCAATGTGGAAGCAGAAGTCAATGAAGCTATTGAAGAAGATGCGTTCTTAAAACACTTCTATATTTCCACTCAACTTGTCCGTGGTGTAAAAACTAATCCGTATAATCCTCTTTGTACAAAAGGTTTTACTATTGTAATCAAAGAATTTAACGGTCAATATAGCTATCAAGTTGCTGTGCAAGATCCTCAAGAGAAACGTTCTTTCTCTCGCTTAATCGGTCGTTACTATGCATATCTTCGTGCTAAGAACGAAGGTTTTATTGACGTGCCTGCAGAGGTTACAGCAAATGAAACAAATCCGTACAAAAAAGAAGTAGCTGTAATTAACTACTTCATTGATACAGTTTTAAATGATTACGATCCAATTGATCCTCCTCAAGATAAATCTATCCGTTCTGTATTGGTAGATCCTAATCTTGTTCAATTGCCTGGACTACCTGAGCCTGTTGCTCGTAATACTGTTAATGAATCGTTTGTTGCTATGTTTGAAGATTTACTTCTTCAAGTTGTTGGTGTTGAATCAGCAACATTAAAAACAACACATGATGAAGAAACAGAATCAACAACTATTGAAATTGTAGTTGAAGGTGACTTAGAAGATGAAGAAGAACAATTTACTTGGGATTCTTTAGAACATAAGGTTATTACTGTCCGTCGTAATAAAGATGATGAGCCTAATTTATATTTTGCTCGTTATTATGCTCTTTATAAACTGTTTAAACGAATTACCGATTAACTGTAGTATTAGGTTGATATAAATGTCATATAACATGGCTATTGAAGACTTGGACGAAGATTACCAAGTCACAGCTGATTTCCCACCGAGCATGGATGAGTATCAAAAAACAAGTCGATTACGTCGAGATCGTGGTCGTAAACAAAAAACACAGAAACACAATAAACATGCTGACAAAAGTCTTCGTGGTAAAAGTGTAGATGTAATGTATATAGATGACGGTTGGTGGAATTAATATGTCAATTAAACAAACAATCAAAGATGCTGTTACTACAGGTGGTCCTGTAGTAGTAGATTTCTGGCGTGATGGTTGTGCTCCTTGTAAAGGGTTAGCAATGCAACTAGAAACTGTACAGAAAAAACACCCAAATGTAGAAGTGATTAAAGTGAAACTAGGTGAATCAGCAGAAGCTGACGAGCTGTTCGAGACACTGAATATCAAAAATGCTCCAACAATGTATCTGTATAATAATGCAGAAGAATTGAAAGTGCATGTAGGTATTTTACCTGCTTCTAAAATCTTAGATGTCTTAGGCATCGAAGGTTAACATTTAGCTGTTTTGAAAAATAAACAACTAAGTGTAGAGATAAGTAGCTTAAGATAAAGCGTCTGAAGTTTGGCTATATAAACTGAAGAAGATGTATGTTCGAATCATATGTTATCTCCCAGATTTAAGATAAGTTGATAATAGAAGGGCTCTACTGTAATAGGGATGACTAACGCATTTAAGTCGCAGTCATACGAGGAACAGGTGATAGAGTTGTTGCACTGAGTTTGACTATTTGATTATCTTAGATTCAAATCCACGTTTTGACAAGTCTGTGGTGAGTTCTTAAGCTCCGATTTAAGAAGGGTGTCACAGCCATGAAGTGAACGCATTTAGTATTTCAGTTGTAAGAAAACCAGGTTCTGTTCTAACCTGATAGCAGGTGTTCTATCACACTAAGCTGAGAAATAGTCAATCATGAACTGCCTTTCATATAGCAATAGAAAGGTACTTGAGACTTTAAGTTAATAAACTACTACGAGATGAAAAACTGAGACTGTGGAAAACTAATGGACTTGATACCGACTACAACAATAAAGATAGCAATGAGCTTGGCATGAGTTGTAGATAAGTATAAACCCATATATAAAGTTCGAAGCAGGGCGAGACGAAGCTTATTATAAATGGTTGTGTGCGCAGCATTTATATGGAAACTCTATGTGGCGTTGAATGAGAAGGACGCTAGTGTAAAGGCAGATGTGAAAGGTCTTCTTTATACTTTAATAGACAGACGTAGAGTGGAAGTAACATTGGTAATATAGCGGGACAGTTAAGAACCATGACCGACGAGGCATGGAAGTGATTATAAGTAAGTGTAAGCATTGTCTGGATAGATGCACCACCCCTACGAAGGGTGGAGAACTAGGTGTCGATAGCCTAGCCACTGTAATGTGACGGAACTGATCCTTCTGTCACCTTGTTGTTCGTATAGTAACAGTACGTGCTGTTTTGACAGTAGGGAAAGGTGAGAACCCTTTACAACATGCCTTATAATCCACTCATTAACAATTTGTATTAAATTCTAAAGTGCAGCGTGATGTTCAGCGTATGGTGCAAGTCTCAGAAATGAGCGAGATGCCTACGAGGGGCTCACCTCACAGTGATGACGAGAGTTGTCCTATTAACCTTGAATTGTAGACACTCCATCCCCTGATAGTGTCTAGACTGGTTAGAAAGTTTCTCCACTTGGGTTCGTAAACTCCGAGTTGCACTGCCATATAGGGAAGTATGTTATATGGTGGTTGGACAGTACCGTTAAACTGTTAAATCCAAGTATCACCCGACTTGGTCACGAGCTCCTGTGTGAAGAAGCTGTCTTCCTTACGATGCAAGGTTAAGGATGTTATACTGGTTATAATTAAACTGGTCAGGCTGAATACCTGTTAATCCAACTTCCAAGTGTTGACTGTACGCTTGTACTAACTATGTAGAAGTCTTGTGGTGAGACAGCAGTCAACTTTTAACTAATGTAATTGTGTGATTATATTACTTAGAGGTTCTTATGGACGATTTTTTAATAAACTTCAGTCAAAAGCTGAAAGATCAAAATTTTGACAAGATACATATCAATCGTGGTGGTTGTGGACGAGCAGCTGTAGAATTTTATAAATATTTTCGTAAGTTAAATAAATACGAAGTATTAGGTATTAGAGTTTTATCAGATATGTCTCCAAAACTTTCTCCTCGTAAAACAGATAAAACTTCTTGTTTAGATATGCATTTCGATCATATTGTTTTAGCAATAAAACATGAAGGTATTGTCTATTATGTAGATGCAGCTTATGGCATAGTTCCTCAAAGTCGTTATCATACTGACACGGTATTTAGACGCTTAAAGCCTATGACAGGTTACATCAATTTAAAGCGTATGCAGTCTTATCTAAATCGTCCTGGAACTTGGAACACTGTTTTCAATGTTCAGAAGATTAATAAGATTCGTAAATTTTTAAAAGAAGGTGATTCTAATGAACGTAGCATTCGTAATCGGACGCTTCCAACCCGTACACAAAGGGCATCTAGAACTTTTGGAAGCTTGCAAAGAGTTTGACAAAGTTATTATCATGTTCGGTAGTTCAAACGAATCAAGAACTAAAAAGAATCCTTTGACATTTGAAGAAAGAGCTGTGCTTATGACTGCAGCTCTACCTACAGATATTTCAAAGAAAGCTGTTGCTATCCCTTTAGCTGATAATGAATCATGGATTACATGGATTGGTTTAGTTAAAGATAATCTTCGTCAACTTACAAAAGAAGACGATAATATTACATTTGTAGCTTTTAATAAAGATAAATCTACAACTGAAATGAATAAGTTTGTAGAAGATAATGGGTTTGAATTATTATCTGTATGTCCGAAAGAAAAAACACATTTCGTCAACGCTACAGATATTCGAGCGCAATTGGCTAATGGTATTCTCCCTGAGGATATTGAACAGCTACATGAATCTACTCAAAAATTAATTAAAGAGTTTGAACTTCAAAATGTCTTTTCTCAAAGCACATGATTTAAAAGCTTATGAAGAAAATGATCCAAGTATTTTCTTATTTGAAAAGTTAAATGCTTTTGTCGAATTGTTTTCTTTTATTGAGCTGACTACGGAACAACATCCTGATTTACCTCATTATGGTTTTCGTATTGTTCCAAATACTAAAGTAAGCATTGAACAAAATATTCAAGCTACTTTTAACAGTTTTCCTGAGTTCTTCTTAAACAGAGTTCTTCCGTATCTACATTATTTTGCAGATCGTGGTACAGACTTTCAATCTATAGATGAAGTGGTCTTGATTGTCGTGTATTATGATTTTATTGCAAAATATAAGATACAACTCCATGACATGGATATGAAGGGCCCTGTTAACCTTTCAGAATTTAAATCTGACAGTGTTGCTACAATTAAACGGATTTCAGAAATTCTGAATATAACTGAAGATTTATCTGTCGTTTGTTTTAATGATTCTGTATATAATCGTGAACATATTTTAAAAGAGATTTAGCCATGACTAATCAAAAAGCAAAAGCTAAACCTGCAGTTAATGTAGGTACAGTTGAAAAAGCATTTCAACCTAAACCATCTGAGCTTGCAATCGCAATCCATCGTGCTCGTCAGAATTGGTTTGAACTGTCTACTATGACAGTATACACAGATGAAGATTAATTAGAAATTTATAGGTATATAAATGAAACTTACATTACGTAAAGCAGCAGCAGTTGGTCAAGAAGTTCGTCGTCAGTTATCTAACCAAACTCGTTTGGCTACAGACACACGTGCAGTGAATCTTCGTGCAATCTCTACAGTGACTACAGCTGAAGCTATTCAAGCCGCTGAAGAAGACCGCTCAGCACTTCTAGGTAAACTAGAAAATCTTCAAGCAATTTCTACGAAAATTCGTCGTGCAATTGCAGAAGGTAACGTCCAATTCGGTGTAAACGAAATCTTACACAAACTTCGTGAAACTGAAGATCAGCTTGAAGTTAAAACAGCTTTCTTCGTAGACACAGAAGCTCGTCAGCGTTCTCTTCGTCGTGGCAATAGCTATGACAGCTTAGAAGAATGCGAACTTCACCTGAATACTTATCGCCAAAGTATTGAGAAAGGTGATGAACGTCTTCGTGGTTCATCTGAAGTAACGTACAAATTACCTCCAATTGATTCAATTCAAACGGAAGTCAAAACACTTCAACGTCTTGTTAAGACTTTGAAAAATGAAGATCTGCTTCGTGCTAACTTGAACGAAGTTGAAGTTGCCCTTACGGGTGACGAAGAAGCTCTGTTAGTTGAACTTAACGTTCTCTAATTAGAGCTTATCTGAGGTATACATGACAGTTGTGCCAATTACTATATTGTATGAGGGCTCGCTGATTTGTTTTCGCATGTTGGAACTTATTAATCTGCTTGATTGTCCATTTGTGTGCGTACGAGAGCCCATGTTAGATTGTTAGCTTGCGTGATTGTTTAAAAATAACACTGCTGTTAATGTATACTTTAGAGGTAGTGGCGGAGCGAAGCATTAGCCTAGCTCCTTTGCTATTTAAGGAAATATTATGAATGAAGATGCTATTGCTTTTACATTAGAATATTCAGAAGCCATTGAAATGGATGAACTGTTTCTAACGAATAAAAGCTTCAAAAAACAAACTGAAGTATTATGTGTTTTAGATCAAAAGCTAAAATCACAACCTGAATATAATGATCGTGTTTTGTATTATGTTAATACATTGCTTGATGAACTATATGAAAGTAAACAATTTGACACTATTGATAAGTATTTAAAGTTCTTATCTAAAACAGATAACATTTTAGACATCTGCACAGTTTTTGTTAAAGTCCTATACACAGTTAGGCATAATATTGCAAGTTACGAACCTTTTAAAAGAGAGTTTGTAAGTAAGTGTATTAAGTCTAATATTGATTACGAAAATGTATTAAAAGGATATATTGATGCGAATTAATAATAAACAAGAACTAGACGAAGCTTTTGCTAAAGATATGGATTTATTTGTAGCTGTCATTGAACCACATGCAGACAGCTTATCTTTAAAAATTGCACGTAAAGTACCACCTATTCGTTTAATTAAAGAACCAGGTTTAGATTACTATACAATAGCAAAGAAAAACCCTCCTTCAGGCTATAAAAAGATGTCTTTTAGAACCCTTACGCATATCTTTGGTTATGTTTTTACAACTAAAGAAGAAGCTTATGAATACTACCATGCATTAATTGACACTTATGTTGAAGATTCAATTAAAGCTACATATGCTTTTCGTGAGGCACATACTATTAATTCATAGGTAATTAACAATGGAAATTGCTATAACCTCATTTGTTGCTTTGATTCTTGTCTGCATAACTGCTTATTTTATCATGACTAAAGATACTCGTTTAAAAGAACGAGAGCTTAAAATGTTAGAAGCAGAAAAACAATCAGAGCGTAAATTAAAAGAAAAAGCACTGAAGCTACAAGAAGAAGCTCAAGACTATGAACATGAACTTAAGCTTAAGGCTTTAGAGCATGAACAGAAGTTAAAAGAAGATGCTACTGAACGTGAAGTAGGTTGTCGACATGAGTATAAACTGTATCAAGAACTTGTCTCTAAAAATGATAAGGGAAGTATTACAGGTTTTGTTAATGTTTCTAAATGTTCAATTTGTAGTAAATTGAAACAAGACTCAATTTCAGTTTAAAAACTCCCACGTAGCTCAGCGGTAGAGTACCTCACCAGAATATTAAGAGGTGGTCCTTGGTTCGAATCCAAGCGTGGAGACCAAATTAATCTCAATTACAATGGTGTTTCATGGGTTTATTTGTACTAAAATCTTCAGATAGTGTTATTGACCGTCTGAAAGCTACTCTTGCAAATTTAAAGTTAGAAGAAAGGTTGCAAGGTGATCGTAAAAGTTATCTTGTGTCTGATTTTGCTATACCATACTTAGAATCTGTTATCCGAGATTTAGAAGAAGATTCTCCAAAAGTTGATCGTCCTCGTCCTGATTGGATTCCAAAAGATACTCAGTTACCACAAACATCACGGATAACAACTGAAAGTATTGATCCTCGTTGTATTAAAAATCCCTCTCAAGCTGTTCTTGAGACTTCTATAAGATTAGCTATAACACCATTAACAGAGTTACCAAATAATTCTTCTAAGATTTGTGTAGATTGTGGTCTTTATCATCTCTACAATACAAAACAATATACTGTCAGCCTTTGCAAATCTTGTGAAGATAATCGTATAGGTTTGGAGATGGACGAGTGACAAAGCTCCTTAAACATCCTCGACTAGAAATAGTTTTTCCTGTTAGTGCTGCAGATAAAGTTAGAGACTATAACTATAGTTTAAGACTCAATTACGGCAAACATTGGACAGTTGAAGAATATAAGGATTGGTAATGCGTTCTAAAATAGAATTACACCCAATGTCACAGATGACAGAAGCCTGTACAGGCACTTACATGATTTATAAAGATTATTTTTGGATAGTTGATAAAGAGAATAATCTTTTAAAATACCGTGGCATGTCATGGCAATGTAACGCTCATAGAGAAGTTGTTGAAACCTTAAAAAACAGTTGCTACCCTGAATGCACAGTTGTTCAAATACCATACGTGTATTCAAAGATAATCGACTAATTAAAGGACCAGTAGCTCAGTTGGTTAGAGCATCGTTGTTGTGCTTCTCTAATTCTTTGTAAGTCTAGTTGGTTATGATCAAACTCCCAATGACAATTTGGACACAAATGTATTAAGTTAGTTCTATTATTAACTTCATAAAGTGTCTCTTCTCGTGTAAAATCTTTAAGATCTTTAACATGACAAACTTCATAGTGTTTATCATAACCGCAAATCATGCATTGTGATGGGTAA
>JACCEA012393318.1_pt1 | contig 19711 bp, 11 predicted proteins | sample 7449851 | NCBI WGS metagenome assembly JACCEA01 (sample SAMN15323453, study PRJNA562643) | freshwater metagenome | isolation source: river surface water | place: USA:Blue River Watershed | collected 2017-08-18
TCTTAAAATTATTTCATTTAATTCATCATATAATATCTGAAGATTAACTCAATCATAACACTCGTTACATCATCAAATAAATATTCCTCTTATTAAAATACCGACCTAAATATTTAGGTCGGTATTTATAAAATTAAATTAATTTATCGTACATCTATAGACACATCTACATACCTACAACAGCTACAGGAACTGAACTATTAGTCGTAGTTCCATTTCCTAATTGGCCATAACTATTTCTCCCCCAGCAATAAGCCAAACCATTATTACCAATACCACAGCTAGTATAAGAATCATCGTCATCTGTTCCGCCAGCGGTTATACTAGTAAAAGAGGTTACGCCACTAGGTAGATTTACTAACACGGGAACTGAACTATTAGTTGTAGTTCCATTACCTAATTGACCAAAGTTATTATACCCCCAGCAATATGCCAGACCATTATTACCTATGGCACAAGTCATGGCTCCGCCTGAACTTATACGTATAAAAGAAGTTACACCACTTGGTAAGGTTACTGCAACTGGAACTGAGCTATTAGTTGTAGTTCCATTACCTAATTGACCATACTCATTTTTACCCCAACAATAAGCCAAACCATCATCACCTATAGCACATACAGTTCCAGCTGCATCATCCTGACTAACTGATATTTGAGGAAAAGATGTTACACCACTAGGTAACGTTACTGCGACTGGAACTAAGCTATTAGTTGTAGTTCCATTACCTAATTGACCATACTCATTTTTACCCCAACAATAAGCTCGACCATTATCACCTATTCCACAAGTAAAATATGAATTTTCACCTATAGATGTAAATGACGTAACCCCACTCGGTAAAGTTACTGCTACTGGAACTGAGCTCCTAGTTGTAGTTCCATTACCTAATTGACCATAGTAATTATCACCCCAGCAATAGGCTAACCCATTATTACCTAGACCACAAGAAACTCTTCCTGCTGTACTAATGTAAGCAAATGAAGTAACACCACTCGGTAAAGTTACCGCAACTGGAACTGAGCTATCAGTTGTAGTTCCATTACCTAATTGACCATAATTATTTCTACCCCAACAATATGCTAATCCATTGTCTCCTATAGCACATGAAGCACCGTCAATGTACCCATTACCTGTCCATAACTGCATAAATGACATAACACCACTCGGTAAGGTTATCGCAACTGGAACTGAGCTATTGGTTGTAGTTCCATTACCTAATTGACCATAATTATTTCTGCCCCAACAATAAGCTAATCCATTACTACCTATAGAGCATACACTATATGCGGCCGATATTATCTTAGAAGCTATAGGCACAATTACAGAAACATTATAATTCTGAATACTACCATCCGCGGCATGAACTGTATACATCACTGGAGCTGTGAAGTCATTGGCCGTAACAGTATTAACTTGGCTTACCCCAGAAACAGTTACACTATCTCCGGAGATGTTAAATGAAGCAATCAAAGCAGTAACATCAGTACCAGATGGCATCCTGACTACTATATTTTGACCTGTTATAATGCCAACAATACCGTTTAAAGCAAAAGAGGTGATTGACTTAGCAGTGCTTGCAGCGAGAGATACTGTCACCGTATAATCCTGCGTTGTACCATCTGCTGCATGAACTGTATAAACCATTGGAATAGTAAAATTATTTTGCGTTACTTCATTCTCTTGAACAATTGAACCGACTGATACTGTAGTACCAGTTGTAATATATGTTGCTATTAAAGAGCTGATGTCAGTACCATATGGCATCATGACTGCTATATTTTGACCTGTTATAACGCCAGAAATCCCGTTTAAAGCAAAAGAGGTTATTGACTTAGCCGAGTTTGCTGCAACAGATACTGTCACCATATAATCCTGCGTTGTACCATCTGCTGCCATTACTGTGTAAACCACTGGATTGGTAAAATTATTTTGCGTTACTCCATTATCCTGGACAGTTGAACCGACTGATACTGTAGCACCAGTTGTGATATATGTTGCTCTTAAAGAGCTGACATCAGTACCATACGGCATCGTAACTGCTATATTTTGCCCAGTTATGACTCCATCTGTACCATTTAAGGAATAAGAAATAATTGATTTCGAGCTTGGCGCTGATGTGGCACTAACCAATACAGTAATCGGACTTAACGTCTGAATAATTTCATCATTTACTAACACCGATGGAGTTACCGTATAAGTTCCTGCTGCAGTATTTTCTGACATACTTACGGTATAAGTACATGATGTAGACTCGCCACTACCAGCTGTACCAAGAACACAAAAAGCTGGTGTAATTATGATAGCATTTGAACTCGTATTTTGCAAATGAGAACCCATGCTGCTTTTTTGTGTACCCTGTAATACGCCATCACCAAAACTAATTTTAAAACTAGAACCAGAAGTACCACCAACAAGTGAAAGTACACCACTAACACTATTACCGTTACTAACCGGAAACGTGCTAATGGAAGTATAAACCGTGGAACCATTTGGTAAGGTACCTAAACTAATTGCTCCACTGGTAGTATTTTATGAACTCACAGTTCCTGAACCACAAGCACTTAAAATACAGCTTATAAATAATGTAAGCATGCCCAACATAAATTGTTTTAAATATACAGTAAACTTCATTTTAAACCTCTACTCTATTTATTTTCAAAATTACTACATCTAACTATCACACTACTAATTAACGCCAAAAAAATTTTAAAACTATTCACTACTACCCCTTTTCAATCGTATTCAGATGCGCCATTATAACACCTTGTCGTTTGATATAAACACACTAAGATGTCAAGTTTTTAGGACATTAGTGCTATTAAAAACAACATGATCAAAGAGTTACAAACTAGCTATAACACAGAATATGGTAAAATCCTGGTTACTCTAAACAAAAGACGAAACATGAAACTATTATAAAAGTTGCAATTATAAGATTTGATAGAAACAGCGGCAGCCATGCCGCCAATAAAAGAATTATTGATTAAATGATCTGTACTTTAATTAAAGGCTGTCGAAGGATAATAAACTGCACCAGAGCAAAATTTGGGCTACCTACATTTAGCGCACTGCATCGAACATCATCACAGTTGCTTTTTCACTATTCCCAAGATCTTGATTAACGAAACGTGTGATGAATTACTTTCGCCTGACAAAGAAAAATAATCTGCTCTTTGTAAGTGGTAACGTATTTGGGGAGTTTAATTTAAAAACTGTCGAATAAACAAACTTATATCCAATATCTAAATATAGTAGATTTTGTACTTTTGCAGTTGGCTATATAATATATCACTTAATTATTCAATTAAAATCTCCCAAGTTATAACTTGGGAGATTATTGATATCTATTATGATTTCAATTATTGGGCATTATTAATTACATGCTGACAGTGTACCACCAGATACGGTGCACTTACTAATTGTATTACTCCCACCATTAGTAACATAAGCAGCATTTCCTGCACTATTTAATGCCATACTGGTAGGAGCATTAAACCCAGTTCCACCACTATTAACACAAGACGAAAGGACCATGCCATTCACAGCACAAGAACTAATCACATTATTACCATGATTCACAACAAATGCAATTGTTCCTGCACTATTCAAGGTTACACCATAAGGATGATTAAACCCAGTTCCACCACTATTAGCACATGATGAGAAGTTACGACCATTAACACTACAAGCAGTAACAATACCCCCAGAATCACTCGCAATATACGCAATAGTACCTGCGCTATTTAACGCTATACCAATAGGTCGATCAAACCCAGTGCCTCCAGTATTAGCACATGCCGAGAAAACACCACCATTCACAGTGCAAGAACTTACACTATTACTAACATTATTAACAATATACGCAACCGTCTCATCACTATTAAATGCTATCCCAACAGAACCATTAAACCCAGTTCCACCAGTATCAGTGCAACCCGACAAACTACCACCACTCACATTACAATAACTTACACCGCTATAATAACTAGCAACATACGCAAGGGTTCCTGCATTATTTAATGCTATTCCGACAGGATAATTAAATCCAGTTCCACCAGTATTAGTACAACCTAAAAAGCTACCACTATTCAAGTTACAATAACTCACACGATTAGAGCTAAAACTAGTAACAAATGCAATTGTTCCTGCCCTATTTAAAACTATACCATAAGGAGTAGAAAGAGAGCTTTGAACGCTAACTGTAACTGTATAATTTTGCGTACTACCATCTGCCGCAGTTACCGTATAAACTACTGGAGAGGTAAAGTTATTTGGCGTTACTCCACTGGTTTGAGGAGTTGATGAAACTCTTAGTTGTGCACCTGCCGATATAGTAAAAGTTGCAATCAATGCTGTAACATTTGTGGTATTAGATGGCATAATTACTGCAATACTCTGCCCAGTGAATACCCCTGTCATGCCAGCGATTGAATAAGACGTGATCGACTTCGCAGAACTTGACGCTACAGTAACTGTAACATTATAGTCCTGCCTGCTACCATCTGCTGCAGTTACTGTATAAACTACTGGAGAGGTAAAATTATTTGGAGTTACTCCACTAATTTGAGGTGTAGAAGCAACTGTTAATTGTGCACCTGACGATGCAGTAAACGTTGCGATCAAGGCGGTAACATTTGTTGTGCCAAATGGCATAACTACCGCAATATTTTGCCCAGTGATCGTTCCAGCAGTACCATTCAAAGCAAAAGCAGTTATTGTCTTAGCTGAATTTGGCGCCACAGTCACTGTTACAGTATAGCTCTGTGTAGATCCATCTGCTGCAGTTACTGTATAAAATACTGGCCCAGTAAAATTATTTGCTGTTACAGTAGCAACTTGACTTACTCCACTAACAGTTACAACATCTCCCGAAGTAGTAAATGATGCAATTAAAGCACTAACACTAGTACCATATGGCATAACTACTGCAATATTTTGTCCAGTTATCGTTCCAATCGTACCGTTTAAAGCGAAAGAAAGCATATTCTTAGCTGAATTTAACGCTACAGTTACTGTCACTGTATAATCTTGCGTCGTACCATCCGCTGCATGGACTGTATAAACCACAGGAACAATAAAATTATTTGCAGTTACAGTAGTAACTTGACTTACTCCACTAACAGTTACAACATCTCCCGAAGTAGTAAATGATGCAATTAAAGCACTAACATTAGTACCATACGGCATAACTACTGCAATATTTTGTTCAGTGATCGTTCCAACTATTCCATTTAAAGCAAAAGAAAGCATATTTTTAGCTGAATTTAACGCAACAGTTACTGTTACCGTATAGTCTTGCGTAGTACCATCTGCTGCATGAACTGTATAGATGACTGGATTAGTAAAGTTATTTGGTGTGGCACCGCTATTAACTTGAGTCACACTACCTACTGTTACACTAGCACCACTAGTATTAAAATTAGCTCCCAATGCACTAACATTTGTGCCATATGGCATAGTTACTGCAATATTTTGTCCAATAATTGTTCCAGACACACCATTTAAAGCAAATGCGGTAATAGATTTATCAGGGTTAAGCGCAACAGTTACGGTGACTGTATAATCCTGCGTCGTACCATCTGCAGCACGAACTGTATAAATTACTGGATTGGCAAAGTCATTTGGCGTTGCACCACCGTTAACTTGAGTTACACCACCTACTGTTACATTGGCACCACTAGTATTAAAACTAGCTCCCAATGCACTAACATCTGTCCCATATGGCATATTTACCGCTATATTTTGTCCCGTAATTATTCCAGACACACCATTTAAAGCAAATGCAGTAATCGATTTATCTGGACTTAATGCGACAGTAACCGTAACAGTGTAGTCTTGTGTCGTACCATCTGCTGCATGAACTGTATAAATTACCGGATTGGTAAAGTCATTTGGCGTTGCACCACCGTCAACTTGAATCACACTACCTACTGTTACATTAGCACCACTAGTGTTAAAATTAGCTCCCAATACACGGATATCTGTACCATACGGCATATTTACTGCAATATTTTGTCCAATAATTATTCCAGATACACCATTTAAAGCAAATGCAGTGATAGCTTTATCTGGGCTCAGTGCAACAGTAACCGTAACTGTATAATTCTGCGTCGTACCATCCGCTGCATGAACTGTATATATTACTGGGTTAGTAAAGTCATTTGGCGTTGCACCACCATTAACTTGAGTTACACTACCTACTGTTACATTAGCACCACTAGTGTTAAAACTGGCTCCCAACGCGCTAACATTTGTACCATATGGCATCGTTACATAAATATTTTGCCCAATAATTAATCCTGAAGCACCGCCTAAAGAAAAAGCTGTCAGTGCTTTAGCTGTATTGGCAGCTAAAGTAACTGTAACGCTATAATATTGAGTTGTACCATTTGCAGCATGAACTGTATACCGCACTGGATTAGTAAAATTATTTTGTGTAAGACCATTATTAACTTGAGTAACACTATTAACTGTCACACTTACACCACTTGTATTAAAACTAGCTCCTAATGCACTAACATTTGTACCATATGGCATCGTTACATAAATATTTTGCCCGATAATTAATCCAGGAGTACCACTTAAAGAAAAGCTTATGATTGCTTTAGCAGTATTCAAAGCTGTAGTTACCGTAACTGTATAATCTTGCGTCGTACCATTCGCAGCATGAACCTTATAAACTACTGGATTAGTAAAGTTATTTGGTGTTGCTCCATTATTAACTTGATTAACCCCATTGACTGTCACACTTACACCACTTGTATTAAAGTTAGCTCCTAATGCACTCAGATTTGTACCATACGGCATGGTTACATAAATATTTTGCCCAATAATTACTCCAGAGTTCCCCTCTAGAGAAAACGCAGTAATTGCTTTTGCAGAATCTGCTGCCACCGTAACTGTTACCGTATAATTTTCTGTCAAACCATTTTCAGCCGTTACAGTATATATAATTTGCGAGGAAAAATCATTCGTGGTACTGCCATTTACCTGAATGGCTGAACCAACTGCCACAGAGACTCCAGTTGTAATATAGGTAGCAACTAAAGAGCTCACATCAGTACCATACGGCATCGTAACCGCTATATTTTGACCTGTGATTACTCCAGCCGTACCATTCAATGAATAAGAGGTAATCGACCTAGAGCTTTGCGTTAATGGAGCGCTAACCAACACAGTAATAGGGTTTAAAGTCTGAATAATTTCATTATTAACTGACACGTATGGAGTTACCGTATAAGTGCCTGGTGCAGTATTTTCTGATGCAAGCACATTATAAGCACATGATGCGGATTCACCACTGCCTACTGTGCCAAGAATACAAAACCTAGGTGTAATAGTTATACCATTTGAATCCATATTTTGCAAGCTAGCATTCGTACTTCTTTTTTGCACCCCTTGTAAAACACTATCACCAAAACTAATTTTAAAACTAGAACCAGGAGTGCCACCAACAAGTGAAAGTACCGCACTGATGCTATTACCATCACTAACAGGAAACGTGCTGATAGAGGTGTAAACCGTAGAACCATTTGGTAGTACTCCAAGACTAATTGGACCACCATTATTATTACATGACAAGCATGATCCGACACCACCACAAGCACTTAAAATACAACTTATAAGCAATGTAAGCATACCCAACATAAATTGTTTCAAATATACAGTAAACTTCATTTTAAACCTCTATTTATTAGTTAAAAACTTTGGCTATGGTATTATAATTCAGCTATGCATAGTTTGTCTGTCAGTTCTTTGACAGACTAAACTCAAATTACTAATCCAGTACAAATACTTATCAATACACAGTCAAGCACATAAACGTGTAACATAATACAACAACACAACTATAATTAATACAATTGGATTACAAACTTCATTCAACCGCTAAAATATTTATTTTTTACGTGTGGGTCTAAAACTATAATTTGACGAAGAGAAAAACGCTTTGGTATATATTCGTTAAATCCAACTTGACGAGCCTTATTCAGAAGATGCCTTGTATTAATTCCTCTAATATGAAATTTATCACACATCCTCTTAATCATTGTTGAAATACTTCCTGCGCTAATACCTAAAATTGAAGCAATCTCAGCCTGATTAAATCTACAATATAATAAAAATAACACATCATGCTCTCGCTCAGAAATGCTCAAGATTGGTTTAAAATTCTTAACCGCATTCAAACTTGATAATTTACACGTTTCCTGAAAATAGTCATGAATACCAAATAAGTAATACGGAGTAGACATTGACTGAACTGCAACCACATCTCCATTTAAATTAAATAAAGGAAAGTTGTTTACTAATTCAACCACTACTGAAGATTTATAAGGTATAAAATCTAAATAATTAATTAGCTTCTTTTCGGCAATAACAGCCTCATGTAAAACAGAAATTTGCTTAAAGCTTCTCAATATACTATTAAGTTCTTCGGTGCTTTCATTTTCTAATCTACACGCTTTCTTGATAATACCATGATCTAGATTTTTATAAGACATACCCAATATATCTGCGGCATTTAAATTAAATAACTCTGCTTTTTTTGGGGTTATACCAATGATTGTACCGCTTAGATCAAATAGACCTGAATTAACGTCTGTATTCATATAAGTATTAAAATATGGAAGAATTAGCTGTTCTATTGAAAGATCATTAGTTAACATATATAATTTTTAAACCTTTAAAATTGGCATATTTATTTTTATAGATAATCATCAATATAATTAACCCTATATTTAATAACTTATATTAATTTGATCATTATAATTCAATAACACACAAAGACAAAATATTGCTTCAATACAGAATCTTAAATACAAACACCAAGAAATAATCAACAAAAGCATGACACAAAACACAACATCGGTAACTATATGAACAATTTAAACTTGTATAGCATTTATTTTTTACATAGTGATGTATCCTTCATTTTTATAACTAAATCCAAATACAACACATTTTTAAATAATCAATCGCACTTTATCAATGTTATTTGAAACAATTCAGAATTTATGTTGTTTATATGAATTTATTCCCAATATGACAACTGCATAGATTTACTAATTTTCATATTGCTGTATGAATGAGAACCACATTATATTCATGTAAACTTTAAAAGTATATAGCTATCTGTGGATAACATTTGTGCATAAATAAGCATAATAAATTAAGAATGAAGTTATTTTAAAAAGATTTATTGCTCTTGGATATGTGGCGTTAGAAAAAGGTTGCTTTGATGCTAAAACTATAACTGTGAGAATTACAATTATAGATGTGATAAAAACAGCGGCAATCATGCCGCCAATAAGAAAATTATTGATTAAAACTTTAACACAAGTTAATTATTAAAATTTCATTACAGTAGCATTTTGGCTATTCTCACTATCTCCATAAAACACAGATGGTTGATTGGTGCTTTGGTTAAACGCTATCGAGGTAAAATTAGCTGTACACGCAGAGAAACCTGAAGTACCGCCCCTACACACGCGCTACCACCATACATCATCACCGTGGCTTTTTACCATAGAAAAAACCTATAATCTATATTTATCATTTAACAGTTCAAATACTATGATTCATTTTATTTGGCATACTTAAACTTCAAATACTTCATCCAGCCAATCATAAATTACACAATTAGAGAAATTTAAATTTGTAACTTGGCAATGAGTATCTGCGCCATCATCAATGCTAAATTGATAACTTAAAACAGTACCTGAAACTTTCTCAACAAATTCTTCAAATTGCTTAAGCGGCTCACCACCCTCTCCTGCACCAATTAATGCTAAGACTGGGCAATTAATTTGCTGTAATTGATCTTGAATATTAAACTCTTTTAAATACTCAAGAGTTTGTTGCATGGAACGATTACCAAACCTTAACAATAAATTAGCGGTCAACTCTTTTAAGCTTGGTGGCATAACTGAATCAGGAATATGTGGAATATCCGCATAGCAAAAATCATCTTCGGCATTCACTTCATTTTCATCCGAGTCAGAAAAACCAAGTACGTATTTCTTTAAATCAGAAATCGGCGAGTTGGCAACTAAAGCCTTAATCCTCTCGTCATAACAAGCCGCTCGTGCTGCAAAATAACCACCAAAACTAATGCCGAGTAAGCCAACTTGCGCAAAATCAATTAATTGATTAGGTTGCAGTACATCCAGCAATGAAGTGATTGGTTTTTCAAAATCTGGCTCAAAATAACTCTGTGGATTAAAACGTAAGCTATCCATTTGCCCAGGACCTGCAAAACAAACCACGTTATAACCACGAGCTAAAGCTGCCAAGCCAGATTGAATAAACGACTCTTCTAATGTACCATCAAAGCCACTAACAATAATAATTGTCTTACGCTGTTGCTGTAGCCTATCAGTGGCAATAAAATAGTAAGGTAATTTTAATCCATTGTATTCAATGAACTGCACTTCATAATAAAAGTTACTTAACTCCAAGTATCTTAGAAAACAATCACGCGATTTAAGCCCAAATTCACGATGTTGTGGTTCATGTGAATGTGTAAAATATTCTGCTGCCCGATAGCTATTACACGCTTTGAGAAACTGCTCACGGGCACTAACTAAATGATTTTTACTTAATCGAATAATTGCATCTTGTTCTTGTCGCCTGGCTAGCTCAGCAAAATTAATCACCCATTGTTCAGCGCTCTCATCACTCATCTTTGCTGCCAACGCTAAAGATTCACCAATTGAAGCACCACCATATGTAGCAGAACCAAGTTGACGCAATAACTGAAAATCCATTTCACTATCTTTAAAGCCTTGCACTCTGGTTATACTGCGAACTGTTTCACTCATAATGTTAACCTCATAAACACAAATTATATCTTTTATAGATGCCATTTAACCAATTAATTGAACTCTCTATAACTGATATTTCTAATTTAAATCCATAACAAATATACCATCGTAAAATACTTCATTAATATGGCTTAATATGACCATTACCTTGCCATTTAAACTTTGACAAAATAGTTTCAATATAACCTCTAAAAGCACATAATGTGTCAGAAGAAATATTAATACTTCCAATGCTTCCGTCCCCTAGTGTTGTAAAGAACTCGTTTCCAGACATACAATTAATAATCATTCCTAGATTGGCATCATTATTGGTAAAATCATAGGCAATTTTTTTCTTATTCTTATATTGACCAATCCCCCTAATCCTATCTTCCAGATGATGAGTACTATTTCTCAAGGCAATTAAATCTGGGAATTGATCATCAATAAGTTTTTTTATCATTCCTATGTTTTTTTCTGGATATTCTTCGTGCAGTACACTAATGAATTTATAAATATTATCCAAGCTAAAAATAAACATTTTTGCATAGATATATTTTTCATGTCTTTTTATTGCAACTGGCGTTACTCCTTGATCCCATAAGATACGGTTGGCGTCATGTCTTTGTAGCTCGTCATATTTAAAGGGATCTAAACCTTTATTTATTTCTTCTATACCAAACTCTCTCATCTTAGATAGTTCATCTACAAGTTTTTGTTCAACCATTTCAGTATATTCTACTATATTCAATTTAATACATGAGCAATAATTATAATAACAGTATACCGCTTCATGGTAGCTAGTGACCAAATTCCTTATTAACCCCCACATTATGCGATGCGTGTGATTATTTATTTGTATATTTTCCAATTTATTGTTAATTTGTTCTTTTGAGAGTGAATGTAGGTTTTCATGTATCAACGTATCTATTTCAACAATATTTTTATGTGAATCTAAACTATATAATTTATTTTTTGATCTCACAATATCCGCATTTTTAAAATCATGAATTGTTGGTTTATTTTTAACAGAATATATTTTATAATAATTCTTTAAAGTTTTACCAGGTATAGTAATTTCATATAAATGCATAAAGAACTCCTTTTAAAGTTTTATTCAATGTATTAGGACTCTTAAACTATTAATAAGTACACAAATTGTTATTTAAACCATATCAAACCATTTATATAGTACATAATAAAATCTCCAAACTTTAGCACTTTGCGCCTTAATTACAATCAGTTAAATTTTATATATCAATATGCTATCAGTTTTCAGCACTACAATAAAAAAATGGTCGAGGATAAAATCTTCGACCATTTTTTATCATTCATTATCATTCAAGATAATATTATTTCTTATCTTTAACTTCACTGTATTCTGCATCAATAACATCATCACGGGCTGGTTGTTCCGCAGCTTGTTCAGCTCCACCCGCAGCACCTTGTTGAGCATCAGCATACATCATTTCACCAATTTTTTGTGATGCAGCCATCAACTCTTGAGTTGCAGAATCAATTTTCTCTTTATCATCACCTTGGATAGCTTCTTCAACAGCTTTGATCGCAGCTTCAATTTTTTCTTTTTCAGCAGCATCAATTTTGTCGCCATAATCAGCTAATGATTTTTTAGTTGTATGAATCATGCCATCCGCTTGATTACGTGCCTGTACCAACTCAGCTGCTTTCTTATCTTCTTCGGCATGAGCTTCTGCATCACGTACCATTTGTTCAATTTCAGCTTCAGATAAACCAGAACTAGCTTGAATAGTAATTTTATTTTCCTTACCAGTTGCCTTATCTTTTGCTGATACATGCAAAATACCATTCGCATCAATATCAAAAGTAACTTCAATTTGTGGAGTTCCACGCGCAGCTGGAGCAATGCCACCTAAGTTAAACTGACCAAGAGATTTATTACCAGCAATAACTTGACGCTCACCTTGCAATACGTGAATCGTAACTTCTGGTTGATTATCCGCAGCAGTTGAGAATACTTGCGATGCTTTAGTAGGAATCGTAGTATTTTTATTAATTAATTTAGTCATCACACCACCCATTGTTTCAATTCCAAGTGATAATGGCGTAACATCTAATAACAATACATCGGTACGATCACCTGATAATACTGAACCTTGAATTGCAGCACCAACAGCAACCGCTTCATCTGGATTCACATCTTTACGTGGCTCTTTACCAAAAAATTCTTTAACTTTATCCTGAACCATAGGCATACGTGTTTGACCACCCACCAAGATTACATCATCGATATCCGATGCAGATAAGCCAGCATCTTTCAATGCGATACGGCATGGCTCAATTGTTCCATTTACTAAATCACCAACTAGTGATTCAAATTTAGCACGAGTAATTTTCATAACCAAATGCTTAGGACCAGCAGCATCCATAGTCACATATGGTAAATTAATTTCAGTTTGTGCACTTGAAGATAATTCAATTTTAGCTTTCTCAGCAGCTTCTTTCAAACGTTGTAAAGCCATAATATCTTTTTTCAAATCAACGCCTTGGTCTTTTTGGAATTCAGATACAATGTATTCAATCAAGCGCTGATCAAAATCTTCACCACCAAGGAAAGTATCACCATTAGTTGCTAATACTTCAAACTGGCTTTCACCATCAACGTCGGCAATTTCAATAATTGATACGTCAAATGTACCACCACCTAAATCATAAACCGCAATTTTACGATCTTTACCTTCTTTTTTTGCTAAACCAAAAGCTAATGCAGCAGCAGTTGGCTCATTGATAATCCGTTTAACATCTAAACCAGCAATACGGCCAGCATCTTTAGTTGCTTGACGTTGGCTATCATTGAAATAAGCTGGTACAGTAATAACGGCTTCAGTAACTTCTTCACCTAAATAATCTTCAGCAGTTTTTTTCATTTTTTTCAAAATTTCAGCTGAAATTTGTGGAGGAGCTAACTCTTTATCATTAACTTTGATCCATGCATCGCCATTAGCTGCTTTTACAATTTCAAAAGGCATCAAGCTAATATCTTTTTGCACTTCTTTTTCTTCAAACTTACGACCAATCAGACGTTTTGAAGCATAAATTGTATTTTTTGGATTAGTCACAGCTTGACGTTTTGCAGGTGCACCAACTAAAGTTTCACCATCTGTATAAGCAATAATCGATGGCGTTGTACGCGCACCTTCAGCATTTTCAATTACTTTTTGTTGACCATTTTCAATTACTGATACACATGAATTAGTTGTACCTAAATCGATTCCGATAATTCTTCCCATAATTACTTCCTTTAAAAATTAGATTGTGCGGTGATTACTCACTGCTTTTATTTGTTTCTTAATACTTATTTAAGGATAGATAAACTTATTTCAAGCATAAATTTTAATTTTTTTAATTATTTAGCAACAGTTACCATTGCAGCACGTAGCACACGTCCATTTAGCATATAACCCTTTTGCATAACCGCAACTACCGTATTAGAATCTTGTTCATGTTCTTCAACGGTGCTCATCGCCTGATGTAGATTCGCATCTAATTTTTCTTTAGCTTGTGGGTTAATTTCTTTAATTTGCTGTGCATCAAAAATTTTGATTAATTGTTGCAAAGTCAAATCCACACCCATTTTTAGCATATCAAAATTACCTGATTGATCTTTCAGCGCCATTTCTAGATAATCACGCACAGTCACGATTTCGCGAGCAAAGCTGCTAATCGCATAATCACGAGCTTTTTTAATTTCTTCTTGCGAACGGCGTTGAATATTTTGCATTTCAGCCAATGTACGTAATTTATCATCTTTTAACTCAGCAACTTCTTGCTCAAGTTTTTCAATTGGACTTAACTCTTCCACAATGGTTTCTGCCTGCTCATTAGCAGCATCATTAATCACTTCAGCTTCGTTGTGCGCCATATTTTCAGCAGTTTGGTTGTTATTTTCCATAATTGACTTCCCATAAAAAATAATATTAATTTACTTGCATGTAAGGCAACTATATAGTTTTTCAAGTTCTTACCGACAAATTTAAACAAAATATCGTTAGTTCAAGATAAATTTGTTTCTTAAATTCCAAAATATAGCAATTATCTTAATCTAGTATATTACCCAAAGCATGTGCCATAGCACCCTAGCAATCTTGACTGTTTGACAAAATTAATAAATCGCATTTAATCAAATATGATCAAGCCTGAAATAGCAAAGAATTTCAAAATTAGATCACATTATATTCATGGATACAGTGCATCCCAAAGATCAATCACAGTCAGTTTATAAATAGGTATCCAAATATGAAACCAAAATATTCGCAATAAATTTGCTAAATTATTACTGCTGTCTGTAAATTTTTTACTGAAACCATAATCAATATTCAGGATATACCCTACTCTAAAATTAATGATAACTTTGAAGTAATCCAACATAATCCAGCTTAATTTTTCAGCTGCTTAAATGTATCGCGTAATAAAATATGATACAATTATAGTTACTAATAATTAACAACTGTGTGCTTATGAAGTCTGAAGTTGAAAAAGAGGAAGCATGAATAAAAAATTACTGACTAGTGATAAAAAGACATTTAAACACGGTCGACTAGCAAGCTCAATCACCTTAGGCAGTATTTTATTTTTATCAATTTCTGCCTGCAGTAATAGTTGTGGAAATAATGCTGGTGGTAATGGCAATATAAACACCCTACAAATAATCACCCCCAGGACAATTTATAGTAATCCCACAGTAGCTAATGTTGGCTATGTGGTAATTAACAATCCGACAAATACAGCAATAAAAAATCTACATTATAGTCTGAACAATATAATTGGTGGTGCACAAGGTACAGTGATAGATCCAGCAAGCGCGGCAAATTGTAGCGTGATAGAGTCTTATGGACAATGTAATTTGAAAGTCACTGTACCAATAGGAGCAGTTGCTGGAAGTCTAGGTATAAGTCTAAATAATGAGAATGGCTTTTTAAGTAAATTAAATACTTCATCCCAATCGGCCGCGACTCCAACAATTGGGATCCAGCAATCGGCATATAACGACCTGAATGGTGCGGACGGAATTACGCTAAACTACTACCATACCGTAATTAATGGTACAGCATATATACTGGTAAGCGGACTGGTAGCATCAGCCAATGCAGGTAACTTCAATAATGTAGTTTTGGTAGATAGTAATAATATCCCTATTCCGAATCAACAGCTAATTGCCGGATCTAGTGCATATACCCAAGGCAAAACCTTTAGTATATTATTACCAGTGTCATCAGGTAATAACCTTACACAGGTTATTAAAGCACAAACGCAGCTGATCACATCACCAGAGACGAAAACCAGCCAGAAAAAACTTTTAACAACAGAAGTAGTGTCAACCGCGACTATTAGTAGTACATTAACTACTGTTAGTGATATTGGTATAGTGGAAATGCTCCCTTCAGCAATTTACTTAAATCAAAATAACCCTGAGCAATTGGTAACCTTTAGTAATACAGGTAGTATAACAGCACAGCTACAAAGCCTTACTGCAAGTAATCCAAATATTGAGGTAATCTTTAGTTCAATAGGTTTAATTAGTGGCGGTACAACCACTGCAATACTAAAACTCAAGGACCCAACTCAATCAGCCTCAAGTGGTGAAATAGTATTGACTTATTATAATGGACAAAGAGAGGTTACTGTTGCTGCGGCGGCTGATCAAAATGTGAACCCAACGCCAAGCCCTGCCCCTACTCCCACGCCAACACCAAGTCCGACGCCTACGCCAGTTCCAACTGCAGGATTAACTGCCGTATTAAATCCAAATGATGATTTTTTTGTAACGACGGCAAACGGTACTACCTCAAGGCAACTGACAATCAGCAATACAGGCAATACCAATGAGAATAATTTTGTTCTGACTCTACCAAATAACTTCACGATTGGTGCTGGTAGTAGCAACAGCTGTACTGTGACCAATGTAACAAGCCCAGCATCGATTAATAATACACTTACAGCAAGTGGAGGGAATTGTACCGTAATGGTAACTTATACCAATTCGACGGTAACCACACAAACGGCTGGTAGTATAAGTATTGCTTACGGCTATAATAATGGCATAGCTGCAACACCAGTAACAGTTGGCGTAAATTATAAAGTTACCCGGTCAACAGCAAATCTAAGTTTATCGCCAAGTACAATGAACTATGCCTCAATTCCGAATAATGACACATCTACCAGCGCTGCAGGATCATTATTCACATTATCAAATAGTGGGGAAGTTGCAGCAAGTAATCTGGCATTTAATATAACTGGTACGAATAGTAGTTTATTCAGCGTTGTAGCTGGTGGAAATTGCCTATCTGGCGGAACATTAGGGACAAGTCCAGCCACATGTACGATAGCAACCATGTTTGGTCCGGCAGCTAATGGTGTAGTAACTGGTACAAAAACAGCTAGCTTTGCCGTAAGTTATACACCTTATACAGGTGGAGCAACTCAAAGTAGCAATACAGCTACTTTAAGTGGTGCAGTAACCGCAGCTCCATCAGCAACATATACTTCATCAATAAATGGAGCCAGTTTCATTAGTGGCGGAGGTACTTCAGATAATCAATATACGGGATATATCAATACCAATTATACACTGGGTATAACCTATACTAATGATTCTGCAATAGATGCCAGTGGCTTTACGACTAGCTATACACCACCAGCAGGCTGGACATTAAGTACTCATGGTTGTGATAATGTAGCAATGGCGGCAACCAATGGTACTTGTACTGATATTTATACTTTAAATTCGGCAGATGCTGGTAGCCATAATCTTCTATTACAGAATTTAACCGCCAGCTGGACTGATAGTTCTGGAACATATAATAGTCAGCCAATGGATTTGTCAGAAGAGTATGTTACTCTTACTCCTCCGCCAGCGCCACCAACAATTACCATTAATAATCTTCAAGGGGTTGCAGCAAGTGTAATGGGAACATCACCAATAACATTTACTGCGACAATAAGTGGTAGTGGTACATCCACTGTAAGTGCTACACTTACAAATTTTGTAACTGGAGTAATAGTATCAGATCCAAGCCCATGTGCTTTAGATACAGCAGGAGTTACCAGCTGTGGTTTTAACATCATTCCATGGTACACTGGCTTTGATAATAGCACAGTAGGACTACCTAGTTATGATCCATATACACCTAACGAAACGGAAATCCTATTATCAACAACTGCTGGAGCCACAATAAGCGGAAGTGGGGTAAGCAATAACTCAATCAGCTATATCATAACTACACCGTATGTTTATTTACCTGCACCGATGGAAGGAGCTGCATCAGAGAGCAACACTGGTATAACCTGGGGTAGTGGCGGTTCAGTTAGCACACGTTTTGAAGCTGGAACCGCAGATGGTGGTGGTGATTGTCCGAGTGGGCAGGAAGTAGTGAATGATAATTTGACAGGCTTGATGTGGGTTAAAGCACCAAGCTCCAATACTTATACATGGGCAAATGCACAAACTTCTCCAGCCATTCCCGCTACATATTGTGGCTATACTGGCTGGCGACTACCAACAGAAACGGAGTTGTTAAGTTTAGTAAATTACGCAGCACCGGATGGAAATCTAGCTTCTTGGTTAATTACTCAAGGATTTACTAATATTCAGGGTGACAATTATTGGTCAGCCACGCCGACTGGTAATAATAATCTTGTCTGGATTCTTAGTCTGGCAGATGGTTCTAATGGTACTATGACCAAAAGCTCTATTGATGGTGCCTATGTTTGGCCAGTGCGAAGTAGATAGTTGCTTTTTTATCTCAGCGGCCAATTAAATTAAAAGGGATTAACTTATGAAATATAAAATAGTTAAATTTTTGTTACTAAGTAACTTTTTTATTATCGCCAATGCGGCAAATATTGCCTATGCCCCAAAAGCTGCACCAGGTGATACTGCTGCGGCTGGGGTTGGTAAAGAATGGCCAACTACCCGCTTTGTGGTAAATCCAAGTGAAGAGTGTGCTACTGACAATCTAATGGGATTGATGTGGCCAAGAAATGGCAATCTACTTGGAACAGGTAGCTGGGGGAATAATTCTACAATAGGTACAGCACAGAATCTGGTAGCACAAATGAACAGCAACCCTAGTGCAACTGGTTACCATTTATGTGGCTATAACGATTGGCGCTTACCCAATATTAATGAGCTATTAAGTTTATTTAATTATGCAGCGTCAAATGGCAATCAGGCAGAATGGCTAAATGGTACGGAAATATTTAGTGACGTGCAAAGTAGTAGCTATTGGTCATCTACTCCATATAGCGGTGGTATTGGAGCCTGGTATGTTAATATGGCCACTGGATTAAGTACCTGGTATGGTGACTTGTCGGGTTCATTCTCTGTTTGGCCTGTGCGCGGCGGTCAATAAGATCAAAAGAGACAACTAAATAGACTAAACAACAATCTATCAACTATTATCAAGTTTGAATTGCAAAGACCGGAGTTAGACCGCATCCATCGTATTCATGGATGCAGTAACCTCGAATATCAACTCCCAATACGTTTTTGAATAAATACCAAAGGAAAAGCCAAAATAATCTCAAAAACTAATCATCCGAATTAACTACATTTAGATGTAAATTCATCTAATCTGTGTATTAATGGTCCCAACAAAAACAAATAGCTCACACAACATCTTAAAAAGGCTAGAATAAATTTACTATTTGCAAACATATTCGCTGCTTCATCTCAAACAGATAGGTGGACTCTAGAAAATCATTCATAAGTGAATATGTTAGATATAATTTTACTCTAAATTAATTATAGTTAACCTATAATCATTTGAGCATAATATGTTAAACTATACAACCTCTAATTTAGGCTGATCATAAAATGCGCGGATATTCACAAGATCTTAGAAATACAGCAATGGATTTGTATGCAACA
>JACCEA010991307.1_pt1 | contig 19708 bp, 9 predicted proteins | sample 7449851 | NCBI WGS metagenome assembly JACCEA01 (sample SAMN15323453, study PRJNA562643) | freshwater metagenome | isolation source: river surface water | place: USA:Blue River Watershed | collected 2017-08-18
AGTTGATGACATTTATTTATCCTGGACGAAAACTAATATTACGATAAATCATCGCCTGCTGTGCGGCGCACTGCCCTCCCACCGGCGCAGCAGAGTGTGGCACCGCCCGCCGCCGGGCAGCCGCACACAAATGTGCTGTGGTTTGAATGAAAGAATATCTATCACTCCATAGCACTCATTTGTTCTATTTGGATATGTCTGGCAATGTCTGACAATTTTGTACGCAGAAACCTAAAGAGTAGGGGAATAGTAAAATATAAGAAACCTCGCACGCAAAGAGAAACACAACGGAGAGAAAGAGAATTGGATGAGCGCACAGAAGCACTGTTGCAAGATAGTGGGAGCGAAGGAGAGGTTGAATCAAGCAACAAAGGTGGAAATAAACCGGGGGAGAATGTGGGAGGTCTCTCGTCATGGGGAGTTGACCCTCTTTCATTGTCGCTAGAATGGATTCGAAAGCACCATCACGCTTCCGCCAAGAATTCGTTTGGCGCAAAAGCCACCGCAGCTCTAGCAGATCCAACCGAACAAAAGTTTATTCGTGGCTTGCATGTTTCTGAGAAACAAAAGAAAAGAAAAATTGTTACTTTGAGTGATTCCCGCACATATACAACCGAACTCCTTGCGGTATTGCAACAGATGGCACCGAAATGTAATGGCCATCAAATGCCAACCAGATTATTGACTGTTTCAAAAACAGGAAAAAATAAGGTTAAAATTTTCATTTTTTTTTTCAATTTTATTTAATTTCACGTTTCATGTTCTTCTATAGGGTCGGCGTTTCTATGGGTGCACATATCCAGCGGACCAGCGATGTCAATACTTTCTTTGGGCAGAAGATAATCCAGAGCTACTGACTATGAGACTGCCACTTGATGGAAATGTCGCTGGACAGAACAGTAGCGTTCCCTCTGCTTTGAAGGATATTACTACAGCCCCCACAGCCGCGGAAATGTCACCAAAAGATTACACTTTAAAGGCTTACAAGGAGAAGATATCTCGCATGAATAAGGACCAATTACTGAGTGAAATAGCTATGCTAAATCGTCGCATTGCAATTTGTAAGACTGGCTCTCGAAATATTCAATCCTGTGATAGGTCAATGGAAAAGGTAAATGACAGAGATAGAATTAAGGTGAGTGGGTCAAAAGAAGAATTGGTAAAGCGTCTTGTGGATGAAATCAAATGGTGGATTACCGTGCACTTTAATTCAGAGAGCGGTGATGGTGGATTCTCGAAATTAATCGACATTGATGAAGCCCAAGATGATAGTAGCAAAGATAGTAGCGAAACCGAACAAGAAGTAGATGATGACGCCATTAGTCTTAGTGACAGCAGCTTCGTTGAAAGTGATGACGATAAGCTTGAATCTACTCATGATGAAGAAGAGAGTGAGTGGTTGAGAGATTCAGAGGATGAAGATTTATCGACAAGAAAGAATGGCAAGATGTCAAGAAAATCTGAAAATATCAAACCAAACAAGAAACAGAAGGTAGAATCACTCTCCACAGCTGTAGTGCCAGCAGTAGCTGCTACCAAGAATAATGATGATATAGTTTTTTTGAGCGATAGTAGTGATGACTCTGATAGTGAGGAAGAAAGCGATCACCTTGCGACATCATTATGCACTACATCATCTATTGAAACCATGCTCATATCATTGTTGATGCGATATCAAGGTTTTGATTCTTTGCGTCCGGGGCAGTTATGGGCGATTGAACGAGTATTACAAGGCGAAAGGTCACTGCTAGTCATGCCCACAGGATCTGGAAAGACTATGTGTTATGTCCTTCCCACAATAGTTGCATCACAGCAAATTAACCAAGTGAGTTTAACAGTTGTCATCTCACCTCTTATTGCGCTTATGCAGGATCAACTACTTAAATTACCCCCAGAGTTACCTGGGGCTGCATTCACCTCTTCCCTTTCCACCCAACAAGCAGCTGAACTGAGTGAAGCTGTATTACGAGGTTTGATAAAAGTATTGTTTGTCTCCCCAGAAAGACTTTGCTCCTCTGCATTTCGTCGATTAATGAGACTCTTACAACAAGGACAGTCTGATAACAGTAATCCGATCGGATTAGTTTGTGTTGATGAAGCCCATTGTCTCTCTCAATGGTCCTATAACTTTCGACCATCTTTTTTGAGAATTAAGCGAGAAATTGCAGTTACCCTTCGACCCAGGGCAGTGTTAGCACTTACAGCGACTGCTAGCACGGCGGTTCAACAGGATATTGCAACCCATCTTGGTATTCCATGGTCAGACAGCGTAGATCAGAATCATGCACAAGGAGTTTTAGACGTACGGTTGAGTCGAGACAACTTACGTGTGAGCTGTTGGCAAGCGCAAGATGAGGAAGATAAGAGAGAAAAGGTTTTAAAGTTATTGCTAGGAGAAGAAGAGGATGAAAGACATATTATTAATAAGAAAGATGGTGAGACACCTCTTACAATTGTATATGTGTGGCGACGAGCAGAAGCGGAAGCGCTTGGAGATTTTCTCAGAGCAAGCTCTAGAGAACGTCCTTCAATGTCATCACGAAGTTCATCAAATCATTCAAAGAGCCTTGGAGTAGCAGTATATCATGGTGGGATGGCTGCTGACCAACGAGATTCTGTTCAACGCCAATTTGATCGTGGTAATGCAAGGGTGATTGTTGCTACGGTCGCATTCGGTATGGGTATTGATAAAGCCGATGTTCGTCGTGTAATTCATCTATCTCTACCTAAATCATTGGAATCATATATGCAGGAAATTGGTCGTGCTGGTCGTGATGGTAATATATCTCACTGTTTACTTATGTTTAGTCGAGAAGACGCTTCCCTTCAGCATTCATTGGCCAATAGTTCCCGATTATCTCAATTCCAATTATTAGGCCTACTTTTTCAATTATTCCCTTATCGTTTCCTGCAAGATGCAATGGCTGGAATAAATCAAGGACGACAGAAAATTACATTATCACAATCTCTTCGAATTAAATCCATTGAAAATCTTCTTGATATCTCCTCTGCTGCAGCAGAAACCGTGATATCATTATTAGAATTTTCTCCACTTACTATTCCTGTAAAAGGCCCCTTGGCTAAACAAGAGGCGAAAGTGAGTGTACGATTGGATAGATTACACTTGGATCAAGTTGAGGGACGCTTCCGTGTTCCTTTGGAGAAGGTGCGCTCTTTGGCAGAAGGGGAAACGGCAGATATATTGGTTAAGGCAATTATAACTTGCAATGATAATGAGAAGATCAGACAGGAAAAAGAAAAACAATCCAAAGAATCTCGCGACAATGCAACTTCTTTCTTTGCTGATGAGAGAATTGCCGATTCATTGATCACTTCAAATAATCGTAGCATCGAACAACCTTCCTTGATAAGTGACAGATTTTCATTGTCACGATCGCGTTTAGCACAGACTGCAGGTTTAGATATTGACGATGCTTCAAGAGGGCTCTATCGTCTTCAACAACGGGGATTGATTGAATACAGTTTATCTGAGCAAGCAATACATCTGGACATTGAGTTAGAAAGTCCATTGAAAATTGAATTGACTAGTCAACAATATATTCAGTGGATCGTCTCCCTTAGCGACAAGCTCTTCAATAAAGTCGACCGCATTGTTGATGATGCGAGTGAGAGCGTTCTTCGGATGTGGCGAATAGCTCACTCTTTGTCTGTTGTGGCACCTGATAAATCCCCGCTTCCACAGCATTCATCGTTGAATGAAGATGATCGTGCACATGTCATTCAGCGATTCTTGGGTAAATGTGTTGTGAATGGAAATGCAGTACGTGATCCCACCAATATTACATATAGTGACCCAAAGAAGCAGGCGTTTGGTGATGCTCTTGAGAAAGGTATTCAAACTGCCCCTTCTCCTTTTGCAATACTACGAAAGAAGAGTGCCAAGGAGTCGAGTGAAAGTGGAGGTAGCGCCGTTGTTGAGCTAGCAATGGTAACCCGTCGTGTAATGCAAGATCCGTCAATAACTGCATTACTAAAAAGGGTTAGCGGGCATTGTCTCCAGAATATTATGTCACTCCCACCAACTGGCACGAACACGAAAGGAGGTGGTATAATGACGACCGATTTGAAACTCAAATTGACAGCTATGCGAACAACACTAATTGCTTTGTATGTAGCAAAAGCATTGCATGGATTAGCCACGATTAAAGCCATCGATAATTCGTATTGGTCCAGTGGTGTTCTTGAAGGAGCATTTGGAAGCTTCAAAACTTATCATTTTAAAGAAGTTTTTGATGAAGTATACGCAGTTCTGACACGAGTTGGAAATAATACCACTGATAGTTGATAATCGCATTGCATTTATATAAATCAAGAGAAAGTATTTATTGTTTGATTAAGTTAATACAAACTCACCGACCATGTAATATTTCGATTGCTGAAACTTATAATAAGATACAAGAAAAATAAATATGGAAATACTAGAAAATAAATTGAGTTTTTTCACACACAAAGAAACAACAAAACGATCGCCACGAGGGCTTCGCACGTGGTCACCCACCGTACTACTGGCCTCGCCTGAGCACGCTTAACTTCCTAGATCTGACGGGTTAGGGTGCAGTTGTGCTAGTATGAGCGACCATACCGATAACCATAGTTAGCATTATATAAACTACATTATCAGCGGCAACCAACGGTAAAATAGGATTGATCATTCTTTTTCTTCAGTGGTTTGAGGAAGAACAAATACACCATGTTACTTCGGAGCGTAGTTGTTGTGTTGATTTCTTTGGTTCCTTTCGTTCGGGCCTTGGAGTTACCGACGTGCACGTTGACTTGTGATGCCGGTCAGACTTGTTACGCCAAGGCTCCAGCTGCGCAAGATTGTTTAGAATCAATGCCTTTGAATAAGGTATGGGCAAATAATACTTTGGATGTGTTGATGCAGTCATTGGAGAATTTCGGTTTTTCTGCCTTGTATCATGCAACTGGTCCACCATATTCTATTTCCATGGATGTCGAAGGTCTTTTGGCCGAGACTGTCGAATTAGTGGATACTGATGCTTTTCCAAATGATTTTCAATTTCAAGAACATGTTCAGACCATTTTTCAAAGAACTATTGATGCCCACACAAGATATTCCAAGCCAAAATGTTATGGTGCAACATTTTTACAACCATTTGCTTTTGATTTACAAGTGATACCTGATTCAACCGATCCAGTGGATGATGAACCAAAACTGTATCTTATGAAGAATTTATATACTGAACAGTATCAAACCATTTTTTCTCAAACAGATTTAGGTTTTGACCTAAATGAAATCTTTGGTAAAGAAGTCTCTTTGTTGAATGGTGTTGAATTTACTACTGAGATTTCATCGTGGGGTGATTCTCATGAGACAAGAAGTAATAATCGTGGAGTCAGATTTAATGCTGCTTTCCGTTCTTATCTGTATCGCAGTGCTATTTCTTACAATGTAGATGGGTTAACTGATTTGACTGTTACTACCGTTGATGGAGTGACATATACCCTCCCATGGCTGGCTGTGTACGCTAAGGGATTTGCTGATGTTTCTACATGTGTCAACACTCCTGCCTCTTCAATTGAAGCGGTTGCTTCAGTTCGCAAGCCATCTGTTGGTATTTTGCCATCCAGTCGCTATCCAGTTCATGAAGACGATGTCGAGACTTATAGTGCTCCAATGATGCTTCATCATGAGGCTTTGACGGATTCTCGTCCTGATCGCACGGTTATTATCCCTGCAAATGATTCCTACTTAGTCAGTTGCTTTGTACAAACTGTGCAATCCACAGATGAATCAAAGAAAGCGAAAATTAATAAAGTCCTGGTGATGAAAGTTGCAAGTTTCTCTCCCGCTGCACCAGAGGGTGAAGACTATTTGTATGCATGGAATCGCTTCTTGGGTAATGCTCAGAAATGTCTCTCTGCCCCTGATTTTGACATGATTGTTGTTGATGTGATGCAAAATGGTGGTGGTTACGTTTGTCTTGGTTTGCGCTTATTGGAGTTATTGGTTGAAGATTATGAGAATGATCACACCAAAGTCCAAATGAACTATGATTTGCCACACTCAAAGCTAATGGATCAATACATCAATGTTGTGAATGCACCTGATCCATATCCATATCCTGAAGATGTTGAACAAATCTTGAATCCTGCTACTCAACAATCCTATGTTGATGGTAAAGCTTACTATTATCCTGGACGCAATGTGACTCAAGGAGGTGTTAACCATTGGAGAACAAACTTTTTTGCTTTGGATTGTCGTGATGCTGAGGCGATGCCAGCCAATAATTGGAGACCACCGAAGTTTATGCCAAAGGATAAGTTGATTATTTTATCTGATGGTACATGTGGTAGTACCTGTGCTTCGTTTACTAAGATTCCTCAAGAACATGATAAGGCAACCTTTGTTGGTGCTGGTGGTCTTTGGAATGAAAATATGGATGTTGCCTCCTTTGCTGGTGGATTTGTTTGTAATCCTGGGTATTTACAACTTCTTGCCAATTTGTCAGGTACTACGTTCCCTAACTTCTTAACTAACCAACGTTGGCAATTTGGTTGGGCTACTTGGTACTCAGCCAAGCTTCCTACTAGACAAATTCAATTCACAGAGCAAACACCAACCTATCGCCAAGCATTCTGGGGTTTCCCACATGCTTCAATTTCTGCCTCTGTCACAACTGCTATGGTATCAGCTCTATATGATCAAGTTATTGCTTCTTCGATTACTCGATTGGCAATTGCCACACCTGATTCCACCAATAGTGATTCTTGCGCATTGTCCGACTCCGAAGGAACCTTATTGATTGCAGCTGTTTCAATTCTAGGTGCATTTGTGGCTATTGGCATTATTGTGGCATTTTATGTATATTACAGTGGTGGTTGGTATAGATCTAAGAGTGTAGCAAAGTATGGTATAGTCTCCGATCCATTATTGGATGAGACCAATCATGCTTAAATATTGTTTGAATATTGTGTTGATAGATGTACAGAGTATCTCATCAATGTTGTTTCCCACCACATGAGATTTCTCTTCAGAAAAGAAGATTTAGAACACACATCGGATGTATTCTATTCGTTTATTAGTAGTCTGATAAAATAAATTATTTCTACCTTATTAAACCCAATAGGGCCTATATTTTGAAAACACCTTTTGTGTGTTGCTGAAGCGCTTGTCTACGAAGAGTGATACCATCCATCTTAACAATAACTTCTCGTCATCCAAACGACGGGATTCCAAACTCTAGCATTCTTCAGTTGATGATTTCTCTTTCTTTTGCCTTGTTGAGATCGAGATGTACAAAGCTACCCCAGAATCAGAAGGGTCGCGCGTTGCAAGGGAAGAAACTTTGGGCTACGCTGTTTCTTGTAAGTACCTATCCAAATCAATCATATCTGAAGAGAATTTACGTTGCGGTGATGTAGTAACAGCAATTGGTGGAATGACTTATGCTGCCAGTACGGCTTTGGAAGGGATTCTCTTGTCTCGTCTTCAGCGGAAGGCTTCGTCCTTGCAAGCACAGTTAGAGATATTGCAATCTCCAACTTTACTGAAGTATTTAAAGAGCTGCTTATCAAATCCATTAATCTCTATTGCAGACAGAAGAAACCTGTGGGAGACTCTTACTGGGGAGAAACTCTCCAATTATGAAGATGCCAAGCATGTATTGCGTACCACTTCAAAAATACGTCGTTTTGCTGTTGGTACTTTGTCCATGTTAGTCTTGCTGGAGGCGTATCATGGTAAGTTAGAAGAGATTAAGTTTTGCTTGGATCACTGTGCTGACATCCAATATATTTAGCAAATGAGCGTGGTTCTCGCGCATACAACGAGTTGCTGCTCAACGGTGTAGCACCATTCTCACTCACACCACAATGTGTACCATCTAGAGGAACATTATCCATTCGCCTTTTAAAGGATAGCAATCATCTTCCTCTAGCCGAATGCGTGATACCAATTGCCATCGAAGAATCTAACTTTCGTCGACGATATGATAACACTACAATCGGCATATTGCCCATTGAACGAAGAGCAGGTATGCATTTGAATGGTTACCAAAGATCATCGTTAACACGCTGTGATCTTCCTCTTCCCAGCACCTTATCTGATTAGTCAAGCCATTCAAGACTATCAACAATCACTACCTCACAACAAGCGTCATACAGGAGTCAAAAAAGTTGTTGTTCAATCGATGGATCTATCTGTCTCTAGCGAACCTCATGTACAACAAGCAGACCTGAATCGTAATTTTTCTGTCGGCGAAGAGATTAAATTGCGATTGGGTGGCTTCAAGGAGAAATCATCTGATTATATCCAACAAACTGATAATCAGACCGATGTTTGGATTCAACATCAGTTTCATCACGTTCATTTATCAATGTCAGATGTACTCAGACAATCATGGAAAGTTCCCACTGCTTCCACTAATGTAGTGGGTTCCCCAGAATCATCTAATGTCACTATCGAAGATGAGCAGGACGAATTATTTCTTGCCTCTATATTGCGGAGTCTTTTCCCATCATTACCATTGATGAAAGAATTTGCAACAAGCGAAGAAGGGAAGCGTATCAGTCAATTGATACGAAGTGCATATTTCCATCATCCACATAAACCACCTTCTTCAACAGGTGATGAAGCCACTCAATTAAGAGGAGATAATGTTCATTTACATCTTTTGGATTTACGCCCATTATTGGTGACACAATTGATCACTTCTCTTCTCACAACATTGCCTGTGACAGAACCGTCGGATGAAGAGGAAGATGATATTGGGCCTAAGGAGACTGGACGTATCAATAACCTTTATGCATACACATCTGCAACAGCATCGTATCTATTTGAAAATTATATTGAACCGTGGGACTTCTTATGGGATCTATCGTTACTGTCTGCCAAAGTTGCTTCCAAATATCTTTTGATTGCAACTGATACCATCGGTTCGATTGTGAGAGCCTCAGCTTTAGATCCTATGCTTGGTGTTGATGATTCTAATCTGGTTGTGCAAGAGAAACTGAAAGATATTGGTTTGAAAACTGGTATTGGAGGTGATAATACTAATGCATCGCAATCAACAAAAGAGCATACATCACAAGAAAGTACTCCATCAGCAGAGAAAGACGATGGCTCATCCAGTCAACAAAATAACAATGGGAATGATTCAATTAGTGCTAATTCACGGCCAACAAATGGAAAAGTTTCAAACAAGGTGAAATCGAAGGTTACACTACGGGGTGTTCGTGGAACTGAAGAAGATGAGCTTATAGGTCTTGTCCCTTCTTCCCGCGGGGTCAATAGATTATCCGCATTATTTAATCATGAGTCTACAGCATTCCATTACGATGATGTCAGTTGTCGAGGTTCAGCATCAATACATGCCAATGTTATTCAACGTGCCATGGTAGAATCTCCACATGATTCTATATTGTCATCTGTGCTCAGTTCAGTTCAAATTAATTCGGGCACTGTGTTGGATCAACAATACCTAGTACAAGGTTTAAGTCGATTGGGATTGGCGGTGTCTCCTTTATCCCAATTAGAATCGTCATTAGCAAGTATTGCTGCATCCATCCCTCCACCTCCTACTGTGGCGCAGCAGGCAACTGCAGATGTCGATGCTCAACCAAAGCGCACATGGACTCAATTCATGGGCAAACTCACTTGGCAATGTTTGCAGTTCTCATTTCATCAGTTTCGTACTAGTTGTTTGTTTATTCACGACCTTTTGGCAGATGTCAGTGGCGTTGATCATCCAAGTCGAAGGAGAAAATTTTTACTTAATGAGGAACAACAGAATGATAAACAAAACCAAGACCAAACCAATACTACCATCAAGAAGATAAAAAAGATTGAAGTTATTAATCATGTGATTGTGACTGTCGTAAGCAATGCTGAAGAAGTTCCTTATAGATTGTATACGCTAACTCAACGCTTTCCTGATTGCCATATCGCTTTAGTTCTATCAAGTAATTTTTCTCAGCCTATTGACAGTTATACACAAACCATGCTTAAAACTAGCATCATGCAGTATTGTGGGAATTGTCGAGAGGTTAGCGGTGACGGTAGAAAGATAGTTCTTGTCAATCCCCAAGAAGTGGTGGATAAATTATGGAATGCATTTCCAGTATGAATTGTCGGAGTAAAGTATTCGTTGTGTATAGCGTTAGTAGTGTGGGTTATAGAATATATAGTGGAATGCTTATATTCAACGTATGCATTGTTGACTGTAAAAATATGTGAGAAACTCTTACAAGTATAATTGATTACATTTATTATTACAAACTCCAGGCGTTCAATTCTAACCCATATTGATTGGAGAAAATTGCTGTTAACTACTTTGAACCTCATTTCTTCATTTAAAAAATAAAAATACCCACACGTCTTTCTCAGACAATACAACTCTCTTGAAGCACATGCACTTCGTACCTTGTTCAACAACATAAATTGGATTAACAATCGATTTTAATACTACACATAGAAAACATTCCAAATAAGCTACACACTCTCTCTCTTATTACAAAACAATTCACACAACAATCAAAAATGTAGAATTTTCACAACTCATTAGTACCCTCGTAACCTATTTACAACAAACTATCCAAACATATGATTTAAAAACACCCACTTGTAGCATCATAAATTCTCTTTTCACGGAATTCTGGAGACACTTCAAAGAGTTGTTTCCTTGTATCAAAGACATCAGAGTCCATCTTGGTATGAACATAATCCGAAGCAGTAATTCTCGACTTCAAAGGGTGGATTGATGCAGATATTGGAGTGGGGACTTGTGATTTAGGGTCTACCATGGAGGGTTGTTCTTCATTGCGAGTGATAAAGGTTGCTTTCGCGGAATTGCTTGCACCACTAGGGACACTTGTACCTGTATTTGTCTTCAGGCCATTCGTCAAATTATAACTCAATCTATCAATCATCGCATCATAACTAGAGGCAACATTATCACTTCCAGCAGGCGATTTTTGGTATTTGGCTTTTTGGGTTGAGCCTTGATATTGCTGAGGTTGTCTCATACCGACATTTTGTACTCCTTTGGCAGAAGATGATGATGGCATTATCTTTTCGGCATAAAGATCATAAGTACGAGCAGCTAATTCTGCTGCAGCATGAGGAGAGAGGGCATAATCGTCTCCAGTATTCAAAGGCGTCCCTGTGATTGCAGAAGGATTTACCGAGGCAGCATTATTGAACATGAACAACAAGTCTGTTGGGGAAGTACCAGTAAAAGCAGGCATTGAAGACATACCATTAAGTTCATGGAATGCTTCTTGTGCAAGACCAGGTACAGTTTTTGCCTTCTGACTATTCTTGTCCAAAGATACATTTGCTGCAGTAGATGCAGTGACAGTAGTAGGCAAAGCAGCAGTGGTGCTGGCCAACGAAGGAATAGCATAGCTACTTGGTGCAGGAACACGTTGAGTGGTAGATGTCAATTGCTGCATAGTATTGAATGCTTCCACGGATTCTGTGACACCAATACGCTTCGAATATTCAATCCAATGATCCAATTCAGGCATGGCACCGGCAGCAGCGGCAATTGCAGCAGAAGCAGCGGAAAGTGTGGCATTAGTCCCAAGATAGTGATCATCTTCAAAGCCATCATTTGGAATAGGTGGTGGTGGCGGTGGTGGAACAACATCATCACTATTCAAATACGACTCATATGGGTTAACATACGATGCAGGAAACTTTGCACTACTTGGAGACTTTGGAGAGTTTCCAGCAGAACCAGATGAAGAAGAGGATCTTGGTGGCGGTGGAATCGCTGGAGTCAAATTATGTTCATACAACTGGACACTTGAAACAGAAGGTGGCCGCAAAGATGGAGCCTTGACGGAAGTAGCAGGCCCAGGCGATGGCAAGTATCTTCCACCATATACACCTGGTGTGGACAATGGTGTAGAAGTGAAATCATTAAACTTTGCAGTTAATAAATCAATTTGTGCTTGTAATGTTTGATGCTCTAATTCTTTTTTCAATAGATGAGTCATTGTCTGACAACTCTATTGACAACAGAGAGAGATAGAGATAGAGAGAGATGAGAAGACGATCAACAAACTAAACAAGTAAAACAATAACTTACCAATTGAACAAGAAAACGAATAACTCTCTTTTGATCAAGTTCATGATAATTATCTAATAATTCTTCTTCACTAATAACTTCATGAAGTTCATCGGAAGATAATAGAATTGGACGTTGACCAGAAAGTTCTTCATAATATTTTATTTCATCGAGCAATGTCTTGATTTCATAAGCAATATCTTTTAAATCACGATCACTCATTGCATCCTTTGGAGAAAAGAAAGCAGTTGAACGACCACGATGGGAATTAGAAACAGAAGTAGACGGGCTACCGATGGAACTCTTAGTTGCTGGAGATGGAGCAGGTGCAGACTTCAATGCGGACGTTTGATTAAATCTTTGTTTGTTGGCAACTAAGTTATATTGAACACGTCCTGTCTTATGAAGACGATCCCTTTCATTAAAACCATATTCACTACCCTGTTCATCATCTTCACTCTCTGATTCAGGGAAGAGGTTCTTTCGTACATCTGGGGATACAACAGGAGCCTTTTTCGTACCAACAGTCTTATTAACACCAACGGTGGTACTTTTCTTAGATACTGATTTCTTATTCACAATCTTCTTCTTTCCAACATTTGTATTCTTATCAGTACTGGTCGTGACAAGATTCTGCTTCTCCACATCGCCATCTTCCATATTCTCTCCTTCACTGTCATCGTGATCGACCACATCCTCGCCTTCTTCTCCTTCTTCACTCTCATCCTCTTCACCTTCATGATCTGAATTTAATACTAATAAATCTAAAGAATTAACATCACCAGATAGTCTATCGTTTTGACCACTACTCATTGTCAATTCCGACACACCAGATTTATTGTGACCAGCACTGGAAGGGGTACCACTAATTGCACTGCCGCGTGATGGTCTACGTGGACTACTACTACCTTCTACTCCTTGTTCTTCTTCATCATCACTGTGAAAGAGTGTAGCAATAACATTATGTTTAGATATCATCATCTTCTTTTTCTTGCGAATTTCATCTGGAGTGACTTTAAAACGATCATTTTCTGTCAAATAATTATTCCATTCAGGGCGTCTTGATTTAGAAGGACTTGCATTGACACTACTTTGTCCATTGCTACCGACAGATGATACTGTTCTGTTCATCATAGACACAGAAGCGTTAGCAGAAGAAGGCGTTTTCTTCTTTGCTGAGGTGGAAGCGGTTGGTCCAGTCAATCGACTGCGATTTGCCAACATTACCGTTGAAGGATTTGGGGAATTCCAAACCGCTGGACGGTTTCGGACAGAAGATGATTTCATACTCATCTTTCTGTGCTATTCATTTGAAAAAGAAAAATACTATTCGATTCATATTCGATATCTTGGTATTGTATAAGGCCTAACCAAATTTGAATTTAGAACATTTTGGGGAGTTTAGGGATCTAGCATCAAAATCTTCATCTATTACTAAATTCATCGTATCTACTGTACACATACATTGATGTCGATGCTATGGAGGAGAGCGTGGTCAACATCAAGATAATAAATAATTTACAGTTGAGCGTGTCTACACCAAAATTCAACGTGACAGTTTCTATGTATAGAGTCTTCCAACACAGAGAAAAAAGAAAGAGGAATGCAGCACAGTTGGAAAGGACAAGGAAATACAAAATATATACAACCTTAGCATTTGACAGGACACATCATCATTGATGGTGTCCATAGATTTTAGCACCAATAGACTAATAAAAGGTAAGCGGAAGTTATCTTGAATATTGGTAGGATGGAGAGAACGACACATACGTAAAAAAAGTATTTACAAACGTTCTAGATATTTGCTTGTAATTCCACGATACATAAGCAAAGAAATGAAAAATAAATGGTTGGAATGACCCAACGACAATAAAAAGACTTATATACACCGGATAGTCAAACAAATAATAAATCATCAATAAAATTCATACCAGTATAAGCAAAACGTTACAATCACCACTTGAAAAGGAAAGCACAACTTTGTAAGGTCATATGATTACTCCATACTTCAACCCTACACTGGACGGATCTGAAGATAAAATGTAGTCTATACTACAGATCCGACCTACAATATCAAACACCAGCAAGACAATTAAGATAACAGCTTCACTTATATGCAACAGCTAGAATTAAATTTTGAACAAGAGAAGTATCAAATATCGCCACGAGTAGGTGCGTAACCTAAACTATTAGAAGCAGCAGAAGGAGGCATAGATAGCAAGAGAGATTGAATTGATCGTACATTATAAAAGAACTATCCATTCGAAGAATGAACATTTGGGAAAGAAGTACCAACTTTGTAACATGTGAGTTGAGAATCGATTCGCTTCTTATGTCACTCAAATCAGCAACTGGTCATTTATCAAATTTGCGAAAGTATCAACAGTAAACGGCTTCGCAATAAAAGCATCCGCACCGTGATCCATTGCATTCGATTCTGTCTCAGGATCTGAATTGGCTGAAACACCTACAATAAAATGTCTAGGTAGGAAGCGTATTTCATGTTTTGCGTTGTCCACCTCTTCCTGATGATCATATCTCAACACTCCTTCCATCGCCCGAATACGTTTCGTCGCCTCTAACCCATCCATCACTGGCATCTGGAGATCCATCAATATTACATCAAACGACTTTCCATGCTCAGCCCATTGACTCTCCACAATCTTCACGGCGACCTCACCATTCTCAGCGGGAGTAATTTGATGACCGAGTTTACGGAGCATGAGGGAAGTCATTTTGACAATGGACATGGCATCATCAACTAGAAGAACTTTTAAATTAGAGGCCTTGTTGTGAGAAGATTTCGATGAAGCCCTTTCATCCATCAATAGTGATGAACCTGCGTTTTCAGGCTTCATAAGGTTTCTGATAGTGGAATCTGAGGTTGAGCCCCAGGAATCTCTTGTTAATGATTTTCGAATATGATCAAAACTATATGTTCTAACGACTGGTGTGCTGATCTTTGCAGTTATTTCATCAGGTCGATATGGAATCGTGAACCAAAATACACTGCCCTTCTGACCATCCTTCCTATCGCGCACACCATATTCCCCACTCAATGCCTCGATACGCTTCGCCAAACTATACAAACCTAATCCTGTCCCTCCTGCAAGACGCTGAGTTTGTTTGAAAGGTTGGAAGAGGAAGTTCATGGCATCATGCGGGACACCGATACCAGTGTCTTCGACTTCAATTAGAAGCCATGATGGCAATGGCTGATTGCTAATAGAAGATGAAGAGTACGTAGAACTTGCATGCGATGAGGTGAATGACAACATTTTGGCAGACAGAGAGGATTTTAGACTTCTGGACGACTCCGATTTGGTAATTGGAGTGGGACGAGTACTTCCAGAACGAGAAGTGCTATCATTAGATGAGTACTTAAAGATATGATCAATAGGCTTAACGGTAACAGTTACTTCGCCCTTCGATGAGTACTTCACCGCATTCGATAACAAACACAACAAGTTCTCTTGCAACCATTGCTTGTCCGTTATTATGTGACTGCACACATTCTCTGGTACTGCATTCAACACGATCGCAATGCGACTCTGCACATTGCGCATACAACTCAATGGCAACTGCATCGTCTCCAACAAGTCAATCGTCTCCAACTTCGGTACAAGCTTCACTCCTTTCGTCGCCTTTGCGTAGTCAATGCAACGATTGATCGTCATGAGCATGAATGCATTGGTATCACGAAGACTCTGGACACACGATGAGACACTGTCTAAATAGGATGTGAGGTGTTCCTTGCTTTGGTTAACATCTGAGGTGGTCATCGGTGCGGACTGGGACTGTACTGTGGGGGCTGGAACTAGCTGTTGGTGGGCATCTTGAGTGTAATTGGCGATGAGATCGATGCAAGTAGTGAATGACATCAGGGGCTGTATCATGAACAAAATATCATTAGCTGACATTGGAGAGACGATTAAAAGCAGAAAACTTACCGTTTTCAAATCATGTGCAACATTGGCAATGAGAAAGCGCATTTCACTGGAGTGGAACTCTTGAGCTAATCGAGCATTTTCTTGGATCAGATCATTCAGCCGAAGAAACATAAGGAAAGACTTCACTCGTGCAAGTTGAATATCAGCGATCAAGAAAAATGAACCAAAAATCCAGAAAACGAAAATAATGATGGAAGGAACTTTTCCAAGAGAAGCCATCGTTGCAACATATATAGCTAGTGACGATAGTGCTTGTATCCAAATAACTAGGGGATCAATCGATGAAAACACCGAAGCCATAGAGATTGGACCAATCCATAGTAACAAGACACAATCAATCGTCATGACCGTTTCATTGTTTGGATGGCCACAGAAATAATAGTTGAGAATAGTACCGATCGCAGGGCCGACAGGATCATCATGATATTTGCAAACTGGACTAACGGAGCGACGAGTTACATAGAAGAGAGTGAATAATTGAACAAACACACAATACCAAGTGCTGATAATGCATTTTCGATTCAAAAACTTGGTCATATTCGGTTCGTCATTCAACTTCTTTGCTGCAATGAATTGATGGTGGAAATATACATGAAATCCTCCCAAAAATATTAGAATCACCATTGCACCTATGGATAAAATGGTTGACACAACAACAAATTTGCCATCGTGGATATCTCGAATCAATATTCCCGTTAACAATAGGATCACAACAAGAAATGTCGCAGTTAAATGAGCAGCAAGCATAGGAGATTCTTGTTCAGCATTAAAATCTCTATATTTGTGACGTAACGATGAATCTCTTAATCGGAACCAAATGTTAACATACTTGAAGTATGAGCTCTCATCAACATCATTATTTTTTTCAACTTTGGTACTGTGTAATTTATTGTAAGAGTCATCATCGCTGTCATCATTTCTGGAGGTACGATTGGAGCTGTCAACGAGACGCGATGATGTCATATCTAATGCAGACATGGTCCGTGCCGAGATATTATGGGCGCCTGATGATTCACGTGGAGAACTTTTTCTACTGGAAGAGTGGGAAGGAGAGCTCTGAATGGCCGGTAAAGGGGTTATGATGTTCAACGTCAGGTTATTTGAGTTTGCTGCTAAATATGGGTCACTTAATCCGTCCTCAACAACAGATATTGCTGAATCTGATTCCTGGAGAAGTCTTAGAGAGGAGCTGGGTCGATGCATACTATGTGTACTACACGAAAGGGAGTCTTTTCTACTTGTTGCATTTGAAGCCAATGTTGTGGAGCTCACATAACCAACACTATCTGCATCCGAAAAACTTCGCGGCGAAATTCCATCTTCATCAACGGCAACCGGCGGGTCAATGAATTGCTGATTAGAAACGCTGACACCGCTCATTGGATGGGATTTAATGCTTCCTGGGAACTTCAGTTGTCTGACTACAATAATGAATTTTTTTAACAAGAATAGAATGAATTCTCATCGCGTCTATACGCTCACACGCACAAAAATTTAGGGTGGATTTTGGAAATTTGAGTAGTGATTGACCTAATTAAAAAACAAACATAAATTATTTCTTCGTCGTGGGCACGTTTATTAAACTGACAGTTTAGATATGTGAAACATTTCCTCGGATTCAGATTGAATCGAGAGATTTCTTGCCGTTACTACAAAAATTAGCTTTGCTTAAAAGAATGAAAAAGTTTCGGGCCGCGAAAGGTTTTGGGCGGGTGCCCCTTAATTGTATGGCGTGATCAATTTCTATTTTTTCAAAGTCTTATTGTTAAAACCAATTTACAGCGCTTTGATCATACATATAGTAAGGGAAAACTCAAGTTACTTTATCTCGTCACAATTTTTATAATAAAATATTATCTACATTAGTTTTGCCCAATACATTTTACTTGACAGAACAAAGTAAACTGAATTCAAAACTATTACTCTCTTCACCGATAAAATGAACTATCGCAGATAAAACTTTGTTGACGATACACTACGATAAATACAAACATTTACAAACTACTCTCATCATTCATCCTTCAATAAAAAGGTATTCAAAGACTGGGCAAAACTACTCCAACAGACACAGATTGATTCACTCACCACAATATCAATACCGACAAATAAAATTTCCTGCTTCAAAGGAAAAACGATCCACTATATATCTATTAACAGCAAATGCACTACTTCACTAATATACCACCACAATCGTACCCTGAATCACAGTTATCATATATTTACAGTCGTTCTCTGAAGAAAGTGGGCTGATTCATTCAAACACCATGGAAAAACATACAAAAACCTTCTAGATAACAATACAAGAACAAACAGTAGTGCAATCCAGGTGTACAAGTACAAAAAGGGAAATATATTCTACAGTGAGGAGAATACAGAAATAACAGCAAGGAATACTCATAATCATTATTCAAAATTCAATGCCATGCTAACATTGACGCAAAGCAATGACACATACATTACATCTAAAAATATTTATATATTCAAAAAAGGTCGAACTTTTCATAAATTAAATTTGCAAACGTATCCACCGTAAACGGTTTTGCAATAAATGCATCGGTACCATGATCCATTGCATTCGATTCTGTTTCAGGATCAGAGTTTGCCGATAAACCGACGATATAGTGCTTCGGTAGCAATTTTGCATATTCTACACCATCTTTGACTTCAACCATGATACTTCCACTCCCGTTATCCAAACGCTCATATCTCAACACTCCTTCCATCGCCCGAATACGTTTCGTCGCCTCTAACCCATCCATCACTGGCATCTGCAGATCCATCAATATTACATCAAATGACTTTCCATGCTCAGCCCATTGACTCTCCACAATCTTCACGGCGACCTCACCATTCTCAGCGGGAGTGATTTGATGACCGAGTTTACGCAGCATGAGGGAAGTCATTTTGACAATGGGCAGAGCATCATCGACTAGAAGAATATTCAGACCTGTGGGCTTCGCCCCTGAAACTGGTTTTTCTTCAATCAACAGTGATACTACACTTTCAGGTCTTTTTAGCGGAGGCGATAATGGATGCTTGGAAATGGAGCCTAATGAGTCTTTTGCAATAGAAAACTGCGCATTAGTAAATTTATGATTATTTTCCATGAGAGCAGCTGTCACGGTGTCTGGTCGGTATGGAATCGTGAACCAAAATACACTGCCCTTCTGACCATCCTTCCTATCGCGCACACCATATTCCCCACTCAATGCCTCGATGCGCTTCGCCAAACTGTACAAACCTAATCCTGTCCCTCCTGCAAGACGCTGAGTTTGTTTGAAAGGTTGAAAGAGGAAGTTCATGGCATCATGCGGGACACCGATACCAGTGTCTTCGACTTCAATCAGAAGCCATGATGGTGGTGGCTGATTGCTATTAGAAGATGCAGACAAATTAGTTGTTGATACAGACATGAAAGAAACTCCGCTCGACGTCAAAAAAGGACGAACAGTCCGCGGTGTATTGCTGTTACTTGAAATTCCGTCACTACTTGCTAAATCCGAAGAAACAAGAGACGGTGTGTTACTATGCAGTCTTTCAGATGGAATCCTCTCATCAGGTACTGAACGAGCAGTACTAGGCTGATCAATCCATGAAACAGACACTGTCACCTCACCCTTCGATGAGTACTTCACCGCATTCGATAACAAACACAACAAGTTCTCTTGCAACCATTGCTTGTCCGTTATTATGTGACTGCAC
>JACCEA012162030.1_pt1 | contig 19702 bp, 15 predicted proteins | sample 7449851 | NCBI WGS metagenome assembly JACCEA01 (sample SAMN15323453, study PRJNA562643) | freshwater metagenome | isolation source: river surface water | place: USA:Blue River Watershed | collected 2017-08-18
TATTCAAGTACTTTGCGACTTTTGTCTTGACATGAGTGCCTCCAGGTGAATGACCATCATCAAACTCTTCCAATTCAATGGGAAAGTCTGTGGATGACATTCTTACAACAAGACAGCTATCTAACAATTCCAAATTTTACCACTGAGCATTGAGCTTATCGTCACACCTTCACCAAAGGAATGAGACAAAACGGCTAATTAGTCTAGTTTACGAACAAACTTATTGTTGAGTAACAGTGTATTTTATTGTACGACAACCCTCTTGTCATTTATCTTTATGAGGAGGGTTAAGCTAGTCATACGATTCTTATGGTGGATAATGACCTTATCAATGTTTTGGAGAAGGTCCTTTGGTCCTTCAGGTTGGATCTTCAAGGGGAAACCACTTATGAACGTGTTTCGTTTGAGACAAAGTACATCTTCTTCGCCATCCAGAAAATTTTCTATTCAGCAGTATGGTGATCCGCTGCAGAACCGAGGCCATAAGTTCAAACCTTTTCCTTTTGAATACCACACTGAACTTCGAATTGAGATTGAAGATATCACGAATTTGGGCATTGGAATAGGTCGTGTTTGTTTACCTGATGGTAATCGGTGGGTGGTAATGGTGCCTGCTGTCCTACCAGGTGAAATTGTGCTAGTAAGGGTATATCGCAATCATGCCTCGTATAGTGAAGCTGATTTGATTAGTGTCATTCAACCGTCATCCGATCGAGTAGAACCATTTTGTAAATTTTTTCAATCTTGTGGCGGATGTCAATATCAACACATGAATATCTCTGCACAAAGAAAATGGAAAAAGAATCAAGTAGTTTCACTACTGCAAAGGATTGGACAAGTTGGTAACGCATCTATATCAACAAGTAACATGCATAATGAAGTACCTGTCAATGATGTAGTCGGGAGTGATCATCTTTTCTATTATCGATCGAAGATGACCCCTCATTTTGGTACACCGAACCCTCAGAAACCATTGAAAATAGGTTTTCAGCGCAAAAACAGCAATGTCATCATCGATGTTGATCACTGCCCCATTGCATCAAAACCTATAAATGATAAATATTTGGAATCTAGAGAAAAGTTATTAGCCAGTGTCGATTCTAAACTGTGGAAGCGTGGTGCAACAATGTTATTTAGAGAAACTGACAATGGATACGTTTGCACTGATCCTAAGGAGTCCATTTCCCAAACTGTCAACTCCATCAAGTTTGAATTCAAAGCTGGAGAATTCTTTCAAAATAATCCGTACGTATTGAAACTTATGGTTGACCATGTTTTGCAGAAAGCTGTTGAAGGTGGTGAATTGCGGTATTTGGTGGATGTTTACTGCGGATCAGGGTTGTTTGCGCTTTGTGCTGCTCATATGTTTCAGGCAGTGTATGGTGTTGAAGTCAGTGTTCTCTCAATCGAAGCAGCAAAAAGAAACGCTGAGACTAATCTTATAAGTAATGCCCACTTTCTCTGTGGGTCTTCTGAAGCAATATTTGAAAATATAAAGCACCTCCCAAGTCAAGAAACTGTGGTAATTCTTGATCCACCGAGGAAAGGTTGTGATACATTATTTCTTAGTCAATTATTTTCATTTAGGCCAAAGAAAATAGTATATGTGTCCTGTGACCCAGCTACCCAAGCGAGAGACACCAAACATATTATAGAGAACGGATACAGCATTTTGGACATAACTCCATTCGACTTGTTTCCTCAAACTAGGCACATCGAAAATGTCATTACTTTTCAACTGGATTGATCAGTTTTATATTTCATAAACATTCATTCTATTTATATCTGCGTTGAATTGTCAAGAACAAGTTTCTCTAGATGCACTACTAACTATATTGGCCCACCAAACCCCCCTTGTCCGATTCCTAATTGCCATGCAGTGTATTGCGCCTCTTCTGCCAATTGAGTTTGATTGTTTGCTCTGTGAATTATCGCTAGTCGTCGCCATGTTTGGCCATCGTTCGGAACGAGAACAGTTCTAATTTGAGTTTCATCATTACATCAAAGCGAGGTTAGTGTTTTCTGTCAGTCGTACCTTTCTGCCAATAGCATGCTGGCGCTTTCATACTCGTTGGCGCGAAGCAATCTGAGGACAAAAAGGGTCAAGTTCAACAATCATATAAATTCAAAAACTCACGATTCAATAAACATTTGCCATATCGCATCTCTCTGCGGTGCTGCAAGTCCAACGGATCTATAACTATTTCTATGTAAAGGTGAGAGTACATGCACCGCTTGCTGATAATCTCTCAACCCAAAAAACAATACCGCTTTACTGATGGAACGAATAGCTGCTAATCTACTTTTTTTATTTTTATCTGTAGAATCAAATAAAAATGGAAGCTCCGATTTCAGACCATAATATATATCAAAATTTCTATCATCAAGAGAATCCTTTTCACATTCTGATTTCTCAATATCCTGAATAAAGACCCGGATTGATTTCTTTGCAGAATTCACTCGCTCGGTGTTTTCTAATTGTACTTCTTCCGAAAATAGAGAGGAATTTTCACTTTTTGGCAGTGATTTAATATGGTCTTGCTTTAAATCGGATACCTCCGACCGAAAGAAAGTCAATGGATTCCAAACTGAAGTCTTCGTAGTCTTGTCAAACTCAGTTGATGTCATTATAGCCGCCTTCCGAGTTGACAAATACTCGGTCGCATTTTTACTTTCCAAAGAATGCAGATTAGCACATAACACAATAGATTGCAGAAACAATTTCAAGGGCTCTTCATCCGGTATCGTTGCAACAGCCATATTAAATGGCTCTATTACTTGATCTAATGCAATAACATGTCTTGAGTCCAAATTCATTATTATCTGCCACAGTAAAATACCAGACTCAACCAACAACTGCAGCGGATATTCTTCAATATCGAGCGGGTGATAGAACTTGTTGGTTATTTGCGTTTCAAATACCTGATGCAAACTCTTGAAACCCCCATTGCAATTGCCACGCATTATCTGAGCAGAAGCTTTGCGGCAAAGCAAAAAATATTTTCCCATGTCATACGCGTGTAATGGTTCATAATTATTTAGCATTTCCAGCATGTCACTTGATTTCCCAGTTAAGTGATAGCAATCCAATAGTGCCAACAACGAAACCAAATCTCTACCTCCTGACATTGCAACCGCTCGTTTTGCAGACTCTTCTGCTTCAGGCAATTTCCCATTTTCTAAATATCCTACTGATGTCAAACCTACAACCGTTACATTAAACGGATCAGCAGCATTATATGATGCCGGATGTCGAATCAAGCAACCCAATGCATTTTCACTCTGTCCAGCAAGAATGTATGCCTCTTGTGCGAGTTTACTCACCAATGTATCAGTCCCCACCTTGGAAATAAGAGTTTCCAATAAGCCTGCTGCCTGTAGGTGATTTCCAGAATCCCAATGAAGGGCTGCTGCAGCTAGATACTTTTCCCGAAAAAATTCTTTTTCAATTTCCTCATCGATTAATCTTTGCCGAAGATGTTGGCGGGTTAATGAACATAATTTTCCTCTTATGCTACTTCGACTTTTGTCAATTAAAGCCAAGGAAAGAGTAAGAATTCCCCCTTCTCCAGCTTGAATCAAAGCATCATAGAGTTGACAATATTTTTCATTCCCTGTCAATATGTTTCCCAAAATATGGTTCAAACGGCCCAGGTTCTCCTCACTGCATAGTACAGCACGACCCGTGCAATCGTATCGCCACTCACGCAGAGAGTTCAAACTTCGGGTGAAACTCGTCATTCCACCATATAGCCTTGCAAAATTCTTAGTAGTGGTGTAATTACGAATCATTCTTGTTTTCTTGGATTGTAAATCGATCGGTTTTGCTGAATTTGTGCAACCTTCGATGTTCACGTGATTTAAGATATGACAGTGAATGATGTGGGATGTTGAATGTGGATGAATGAGTGTTTTTGGTTTACTGGAAACATAACTTGGTATAGTTATCCGATATTAAAATGACCAGAGGAGGTGTTGAGTGAAAATTCAAACAAGCAGCAGCAGAGGCAGCAGAACAGCAACTCCTCCATCGGGTATTGTATTCGATACTTCCCCATTCCTATTCCATTTCTCAATGCTCTCAGCATTGTACATTCATATCCTCAGATTTTATTAAAAAAAGAACATGGAACACTCCAGGCTCAATATACCATTACAAGCAGCAGAATCAACATGAACGAGCAGTCACGATGTTCTTCAAAAAAACTAGACAGTTATCACAGTAGTACAAAGAGTACAAAAGTATTGAGCAAAGAGGAATGGATAATCAGGAAATGTCCAATTGCCCCTGTTAGTATACCAATTTTGGAATGGTTACCACTTTATACAAAAGAAAACTTTTTCAAAGATCTTATCGCCGGACTTACTGTTTTTGTTTTTTTGGTCCCTCAGGGTATGGCTTACGCAATATTGTCTGGACTTCCTGCAGTCTATGGATTATATTCTGCCACAATTCCGTTATTTATTTTTGCAATTTTTAGTACTTCAAAGCAAGTTGCTATGGGCCCCATGGCGGTTACGTCATTGTTGTTGGGAGTGACATGTCAGAAATATGGTTATGATGACGGAACTCCGGAATACATTACGATAGCTATGAGTGTTAGCATGATGATAGGATTTATTCTCATTTTCCTTGGGTTGGGAAGATTGGGGTCGCTGTCAAACCTCATAAGCCACAGTGTATTGGTTGGATTTTTGACAGCTTCTGCATTAGTTATAGCTATAACGCAATTGAAATACATATTTGGAATCAAGATGCCCAGATTTCCATACAGTCATCAAACTATTGCTTACATTGCAACGCATCTCAATGAAACCAATAAAAATGCCGTTTTGCTTGGATTGGGGATGACAGCAATGCTTATTATAGTACGTGAATGGAAGAAGAGGAACAAAGTGACCACAAATTCTTCCATGTGGATACGGATAATTGGAGTATTTGCAAATCTCAGCAATTTTTTGTCTATTGTTATTGGGTCTTTTATTGCACAGGGAATAATTTCTAACGGTGGAGATATCCAAATCGTCGGAAACGTTCCCTCTGGATTGAAATCACCTCAACTAAATATTGTTAGCCTTTCTCAATGGATTGGAATGATACCTGCAAGCTGTGCTATAGCATTTGTCTCATTCGCGGGAAACTGGGCAGTTGCTGTCAAATATGCACAAATCAACAAGTATCGAGTTGAAGCGACTCAGGAGTTGATTGCGAGTGGACTAGCGATAGTTGTGGGAGTTTTTTTCAATTCCTTTGTAGTGTCTGGTGGCTTAGCACGGACAGCTGTAAATGCTGAAAGTGGAGCCACGACGCAGATGTCTATGTGCATTTGTGCAATCCTCATCTTGATATCGCTGCTCGTGCTTACGTCATTTTTTTACTACATACCGATGTGCGTTCTTAGTGCAGTTATTGAAGTCTCGGTTATATCAATGGTTGATTTTGAATCCATGTTGAAGGCATATATGATTGATAAGCGTGATTGCATGGTGATGGTGATAACTTTTCTAATCACTTTCTTTTTGGGCATTACGGAAGGTCTCTTTGTCGGAATTTTCTTAAGTGTCGCTGTTGTCATGCAAACCACCGCCTTTCCTCATATTGTTCATATTGGAAAGTTGCCGACAGCTGAAGGCGGTTATTATCGAGATATTAGCAGGTATCCTGAAGCAGAGCAAATTCCAGGATATGCAATAGTTCGCATGGATGCTTCTCCTTTGTTCTCAAATTGCAATCATTTTAAAGAAGTTGTTCTCGCTGCCGCTGGTGGTAAATATCATGCCCATCAGGATACTATTCACACCGTGGTGATCGATGCTAGTGCTTGGATTGATATGGATTTGATGGGTGTACAGACCATGCTAGGAATTAAAGAAGAATTGAAAAAGTTGAACAATGCGCATATAGCGATTGCTTGTGCAAAAGGAATTATTAGGGATCGGTTGCGCGAGAGTAATTTTGCTACTGGGATGGAACGACATTGTTTTTATTTTTCCATTGATGATGCAATTCATGGGCGGCCAATGACAGGACACAGTTTGGTACTGAATGATGAATTTGCTGAAAAAAACAATGATGATTGTCCATCACATCAGTATGACACTGTAAATTCTCCATTTGCTCATGATATACTATTGTCGCAAAAACCTGTTCAGAACCAAATCAATGCAAGTGACAATAACTACTCCATTTTGCATGGGAGTAACATTAGCAGTGAAGACGATCAACCACCATCTTTTTAATGAACTAGATAATCGTTGGTTTAATGTAAGATACTGATTATTGGTATATGGAAACATGTTTCAATGTTTTTGAGAGAAACTACCCAACAACCGCAATTTTAAATTCAATTATCCACGTTAATTTACATGGTATCCAGAATTCAAGGCTGAGAAACATATCCTTCTGGTTCGGTCCAGGAGGACTCTCCAGTAGAAGTATTGAAATAATAAATTGCTCCAGTGGTTTCATCAGAAAATTTTTGCCAACCCCCTTCATCATCTCCATCGTCTTCTCTCTCCACTTGTCCATTGGTTACTACTTGTTCGACTGAACCTTCAACAGGATGTGACTCCGCGGATTGATTATCAAGTAACCCCAATCTTGCAAGAGCATTCTTCTTATCATCGACACTTGAAACTTTAGTTTCCACCGAGTTATAACCATCCCATGGCACAGAAGATGAAGAGGACGACAGTGACGCATTTCCCGTGGCCATCGACGCATAGTATGCTGCATATTGGGCAGCAGTATCTGGATATGCCAAATCGGGATTTTGATCAATAATAGATCCACCCTCTTCAACTTTTAAACGTTTTGCTTCAGGGAGTTGATACTCTGCTGGATAATTAAAACCAGCAGGAGTTAGAGATATACCTTTCGCTCTAAGTAAAGCTACCATGGCATCTTTATCTGCACGCTCGATCGAGTCCTTTGCAACGGGGTTTGGATCATCGTGAGCCCAACGAATGCTGAGAACCTCATCAAAATCTAACTTTTGACAGCTCATTGCTTCTTTAGCGAATTCTGACAAAACAAAAATAGATTATGATTACAAATATTGAAGAAAATGATAATTTTTTCGTTACCCGCTGAGGTTCGCAAACGGAATCTCGGAAAAGCTATTGATAATCGGTGAATGACGTTAAGACTTTCCAGCTCTCCCCATTCACCAAAGTGTCGCCAAAGAGCATCCTCAAGAGCTTTTGGACTTTCATATTTCGTTTTCTGCAGGTTGCCAACAAACAAAGTGCGACAGGGTTTCATAAAAGAACCAACTCCACTCATGTCATCCTTGTGCTTACTATGGCGCTGTCTTCCAAAACAATCAAACAATTCGTCTGTTCGCGCATCATCTTCAGGCAGAGGGATACGGTGATAGAAACTGCACTCTGGACCTTTTGCGCAAATACCGTGAGCAAAATGGATGCAAAAATATTTTTTACTTTTCTTATTATCTTTTGCATCACGTTGATTGAGTAAATCAGCTTTGGTATAACCTGCATCGGTCTCAAGCTTGCAACGATCTGAAGCGGGTTCACGATCCATCTTGTCACTGTAATCTCCTGAATATTTACCATACCAAATGTTATATTCTTGAGCTCCTTCTATGTGATACTTTTTGGGATCAATGAAATCTTTCTGCTTCCTTGCTGGTCGAGATAAGTACATCTTATTCATTTCCCCATATAGTTCTGATGCTCCGGCACGTCCTCTGCCAAACCAACCTGTTGCGACAGGGGCCTCACCCAGCTCTGCTGGGCGCTCCCATTGAGTTACTCCAGTTACTTTATTGTAATAATAAACCTGGTAGGTATTTGGATCAACTACTTCTTGCCATTCCAATTCTCTACCTTCCTGTAAAGCCAAGAAAGCTGGATCCATGACGTAGTTGTTTAAATTAGCAGGCTTAGCTTTTTTGCACCGGAAACATCGGGGTCTATAGATATTCAAAAATGTTTAGAAAAAGAGGATGTAAAAACGATTGGTACGGACGAAAAATTATTGGGAAATAAAGGAACTAACCTTGCAGCATAGTTTTCCTGTCCACAATCAGAACAATTCCAATTCTTCTCATACACGGTGAAAAGTTGATTTACATCACCAACAGTTCCAACGGCTGTCAATTTACGAGGGAGTCCCTCTGAACTTTCGGAAGAAGTACCTCTCATCGTTTCACTTGAGGGACAAAATTAATTTTAAAATAATGCAATAGATTTATATTTGATTTTTTGATACAATAGCATTGGGTTAGCCATCAGCCATCATGTCCAATCGCATCAGCGGTTTTTCTGTGCTCCGTCCTCTATATCCATTTTCTGCTCATTACAGAAGTCTACCGCTGCTGCTGCTGGTCCTCTGCGTGGTGCGCTGCTGCTGCCGCTTGCGATATATATGGCTGGGCTAATTTAGCTACTCTCCACGATTGCAACGATACCAGATACCAGATATGGGATACGAAATACAAATTGTACAAACTATGATAGTTTCTTATCACAAAATGGAATCGTGGGGAAGATATCTCTGTCATGGTGTGGAGCAAAACTCTCATTTGTATGACCAAACACAAATAGCATGTCCACCCAAAGCAGAAAGGGCGAAATACCTTGCAGAACGTCTCGAGAGAGCACTAAGATCTCTGGGATTGACACCATTTAGTGCAAGGGTAATTATTCAATACATAGTGGTAAGTTTTATAGATTCTCGCGGGGCTCGATATTTATCATCATCAAGTCCAGATTGGAAAGAGGAGAAGGAGAAGCTGGGAAACTTCATAGAGTCATTGGGTACCTTCTATCCTTGATTAAAGCTGATGGTAAACGAGGATCTGGTTCTTGTGATCCATATTACTTGGATCGGAAGGGCTGCCCACAAATTATCCCTGGTCTGCGGGCATACAATTTTTGGAATCCATCAATTTTCCCTTGGGTCAATGAATTGGAATGCAAAGTGAAGGAGATTCAAGAAGAATTCTTACGCCTCAGGAGTTCACAAAATATTCAAGTTCCTAAAGATGATACAATTAATGATGATAGCACCGAAGTGGTAAATGGAGGGGGATTTCAACGTTATAGAGCACCACTATCCGATGTGAAAATCGTTGAGCACGGAAAATGGAATGTCTGTTATCTTCTCTTGCACGGTATGGATTTTAGCCAGAATGCGAAAAAATGTCCAGTAACAATTCATGCAATACAATCCGTACCTGGACAGTATAACCATGCTTTCTTTTCTGCATTGGCACCAGGTTCTCACATTGGAGCTCATTGTGGGCCTACCAACAAAAAGTTGCGATGCTATTTTCCAATATTTGTACCTTCTTCTAGTTGCTGTTCTTTAACTGTAAATAATGAAGTGAAAATCCTAGAAGAAGGAAAGTGTATTATCTTTGATGATTCCTACATTCACGAAGCTGTAAATGAAGATAAGATTGAACCTCGCATCAATTTAATCTTTGACTTTTGGCATCCTGATTTAACACAAGAAGAGGTATGTTATGTCTGAAACTAGCATTTTCATAAAATTGAACCTCGTGGTGTGATGCCAGATTAAAATTTTAGATTTTATCAACAAGGGCCAACAAAATGCAGCAAAAAGGATAAAGAAAATGGTATCTGAGCAGGAATCAACCAATAAACATTCCCAGTTGGATGATAATAGCAAAACCATTGCAGAAACAGAATTAGATGATGATTTCTATTCATTAATTGATCAAGGTCGAAAGGAAGGCTTGAATGAGAAGGATATACTAAATATTTGGGGATCTTACGGCCATTCTGGCTCCAGTTAATTATTAAATATCGAGATCCACTTGTTTCATCATACGTTGTATATATGTGATTGCACAATCTTCGATTTTTTACGCATCCGTTTCGTTTTGGGATTAACCAACCTTGTATCTTCCTCTAACCGTTCCATAAACAATATTGAGAAACTGTCAAATACGAATCGTACTCTCGATTCCGGTGTATTATCTTCATTACTTAGATAGCGCGTGTATGTTGACAACAGCTGAGTGGACAATAAATGAGTATGACTTATATTTGAAGACCCCTTCAGCGAAGAACATACACTTCGCCAAAACTCGCGCTGATAATTCGTTAGAGTATCACTCTCTTCGAACATAACAATCATGCACAATAGCCGGCGATATATATCCAAATGATTCTCGGAATTTACCTTCCCATTTTGGCAATGAAAAATTGGCAGCATCAACAAATAACTGTCGTATACTAGGCCAATAACGTCTTGTGGAACTCCAACGAAATTGTTTTCGACGAAAGAATATATTGATATATTGTTACTTGATCTCACAAAACTATCTATCGATCGTAAATTCATTTCTAATAACAGATAATATTCCAGTTGATGCACAATGTGCAATATTGATATGTTTCTATATTGTGGATATACCCAATCACACATATTCTTTATATTTTGGTGAGTGCTATTCAAGCGAAATAATGCAATATACTTTAAATTCGCCATGAATAGAATTTTCTTCAATAAACCAATTGATTCTTGATAAGTTGTTAAAATTCCATTTCCACCTCCTTGAAAATGATAAAGTTCGTGCATATCCCTCCATATTGAATATGCTGCTGCGTACTCAATGATACCATTTTCAATTGGCAATGACAACCAATCATGCGCATACAGACCATCTTGAATCATGGATAAGAAGGACATCATCGCAATTCTTTCGTGGTAAAGAGCAACAAATTCTTGAATTTTGAATTCATAATACATAACGAATTTCAATAAAGGAACAGGGACCAACTTTTTCAAAGAATGTGCGGTAACACGTAGTTCACCTAACAACTTCAGATAAAGCTTCGAATCGTGTTCAACAAGTGCTAACTCTAACCCTGTATCCAAAACTTGTTGTAAGCTTGAAATATTGAGACGCTTATTAAATGGTATATACTCAACTTCTGAATAAATATCCATCTCCTCATCTCTGATTGAAATTTGTATTCCAACTGAAATCTCGTACAAGATCCTAAGAATGTCCACCATCTTTGCATGAAACACATTTTGAATATCAACACAATCGCCAGTAAAGACATTGTCAGATCGTATATTCTGCGCAATACCAGCATGGAAGCCTCCATCATAATAATTTCGGCGACAAATAAACTTATTGATTGATTGTTGAGCTTCTCGAACTCGATATCTCAAATCATTCACTAAATCTTCAACAGTCCATCGTTCCATTCTCTCATCTTTCAATCTGGACTTCAATAACGACGCGTCTTGAAGAATAGAAGACCATTCTGAGTCATGCAACGCTGTGTAATTAATATTATCAAGAATATTTCTGCTGATATTCAATCTTTGATGATTGTCATAATGGTCCTGATGGCATATTGACAACCACGCATTTCGAAAAATGAAGCTTCGTATAAAGTTGCTCTCTCCAGCTAAATGGAAGATTGGTTGGTTATCCTCATAATTTATCAATCCGGGGAATTTGGAATTGATTGCATCAACTTCCAGCAACTGGATGTGACTTTGCGTTCCAAGATTATGATCATCCTTGCGAAACAAAATGTCAAACACGTGTTGATCCATACCCTCAGATCGATCTCGAACTCTCCACCATAATTGAAAGAAGCGAAGTGACCAGTCGCTAACTTTTGCTATAAAGCAACCCGAATTAGCTATTCCATTAATAGGATTAATTTCTTTGGATATCAGTAGGTCGCGATCTGGGTACTTCGAAATGACATCACGATATAGATCTAAACTATGGTCCACAATTGCAAGGTCTGCATCTAACCAAACCAAATATCTAGGTATTGTCTCTTGTCTCTTTTCGCCACTTCTCAATGACGCTAAAAAAAATTCAAGATATTTCTCAAAGATCATAACTTTATTCCATCGCTGATCATGTTTTTCGAAATCATGACCAGAATTGGGAGAAAGTAAATGTAGAGTGGATCCAAATCGGTTTGCATAAAGACTATTTAATGCGTAAGTATACAAAGCATGATCTCGCACATTTTGAGTATAGTATGAAATGAACAAGATTAAAGGTGAGTTATTTTTGGTGATAGAGTCGAGAGTTGGCAAGTGATATTGTAACAGTGAGTGCTTGGCGTGGTTCTCAAAACACTCCAGCATTCCATTTCCACAACACGTTAACGTTGAATTGAAGAAATCTGTTTCAAGAATTCCGTACACACAATTACTGACCATGACCACTATGGTGAGAACCACGTATCGTTGCATTTTTTCATTCCCGTTATCCCGTTCGATGTAGCTGATCTGGGATCATGCCCAATAAACACTGAAAAATATTGCGATAATCTTGGACCATTAAAAGATCAAACAAAGGCTTTTGACCCTTAGGCCATAACATAGCATTCTATAATTGTAGCAACGCAATCAATCGATCCATTGTTTTTATGTCTGGGCTGAAAAACCTATTTGTTAGTTCGTTAGTCCTGGTACTCGCAAAATTGTACCTGGTACCCACGTTTTAAGTCATTTTAAACGTTTAAAAAGTTGACACCACAAATTGCCTCACTTGAAGTTGGATATTTTAGTCATTAATTGAATATTCTACTTACCTGTTGATAGATCTACCCTGGGAACTATTGCGAGTTGAGCTCTAGACGACGTTTCTCAGATCTCTTCACTCATTTATTTCACTAATCGCGTCCATTAAATTCACTCAAAAACCAAACCGCGTCTGAGGTGACCATTACATACATAACCTGCCGTGTTTGGATCACATCTTTTAGAAATTATAGAACACACTTCATCTCCGACTCTGTCAATCAAATGAACGATTTATATTCATTCCTCTCTTACAGTTGACACGTTGTAGATGAAAATAAAAATGACCACTTTCACATCACCGAAACATTTACTTCAAGCAGCAGTGTTTCTGATTATCCCTCTTCATTCGGCTCTGTCTTTCACCTCTTCTTTCGGTGCTGGTCCTTCTTTTAGTCCTCGATTCCGTTCCAACAGAAGAGTGGCTGTTCGTGGCAACAACGTCCCAGTGAGTTGACTCGAGTTTCGGATATACAGTGTTACTGATCTTTTCTTACTTGTCGACATAGGCGCCATCGTCCCTCAAATTGGACACTGTTATCGTTCCCCCCATCTTCACCACTGAATTATGAATCATGCTTTTGTTCTGTTGGTTGACAATTAATTCCATGTTCATATTGATTTACTTTGGTAGATCGAATGACGACACACGGGTGTGTTCTTCAGCTTCCGAGCAGCACTGTGAGACTTGTTCTCCCCCTGCCCCTGAGTTTACGAATAGAAGCTCTATCGATATGAAATTAGAACGTCGATTTAACGATAAGATGCGAAATGACAGTGTCCCGCTGTTGAAAGACTACACGACTTATTGTGCTCATTTGCCACGTAGAAAACTCGATGGTGGTCCAGTGTTGCGTTTGTATGAGCATGAGTATTTGGTGCGATCTGGTGATTTGAAACGAATGTCCAACGCGATTGACAAACCGCTAGAAAAAGCAAGATCTGTGGTACATTACATATCAGCACCACCTGCCTCTGGGAAGACTGCATCGGTACTACCTTCATTCCTTGAGACTGCAAAGGCTACTCATTATTTATATCTACCATTTCATAATAATAATGGTAATTGGTTTAAAGCCGCGCCCTATAATATTGAAGCAACAGATGAAGAAACGGGAGAGCAACAGGGTGCAGCATTCATGACACAGTGTGTGAAGAATCTGCTGGAAGGAAAAGGATATGGTAAAGTACCAGTGATTGATGATGCTCCATCGATCGATTCGATGGAAAATGATCTGACGTTTTACTTACAACAGAAGTTAGGTGATGGTTATAGAATTTGGTTTCATATTGACGAGCACAGAAAGATGATTAATAGAGACTATCCGAACGATATTCAGAGGCAAAAGGTCTCTGCTGCATTCTCTAGAGGTGCTATGACGATTTTGGCTGGCTTGAATAACAGTAGAGTCATCGTTACGTATGTTGAACTTCCTACTGAAGTTCCTACCGAGGAATCATCCACTTGTTGTCGTCATCCTATCGCTTTGGCACCTCTCGATGTCGACCAGGCTATGGCTCACGTGCCAGAGCTGAGGAAATTCAACCCTGCTTGTATCGACGAAACAGATGAAAAGAGACTCTGGGTAACGCTGCGCTTCCGTCTCGCAATGAAAATCGATGACTTATATATACCAAATGTATTACATCTACGAGGCAGAACTGATAAGGTCAAACAGTTCTTAAGTGCGTTTGAGAAGTTAGTAGATGAACGTAATACCTCATCTCCTAAAGGTAGAGAGGATCTTCTGATGGAACTAATTGAATTGTGCAAGACAGAGATAAATAAGAGGAGTTCAAGTGAATTTGCAGCGAAGTTATTTGTAGGTATTAGTGACATACAAGCTAATGAGTCGATCTTTCAGAAACGATTGACGTCTGGTCTCATTGTATGCGATCCTAATAATTTGATTACTTGCGGTTTGTCAAAATTACTCGAGATGGAGGATCCCAACATTCCAGTATATGAACAGGGCAGGGATTTATTTGCTGAAGCTCTTCAGGGTGCATCAGATCTACTTTCCGCCACACCTTTAGAACATGCCTATTTTTGGTCATTGGCGTGTAGAAGTGCAGTGAAGGGATCTCTTTCTTTCGGTGCTCCCCTTAACTTCAACATCAAATGCGACAGGATTGAACCAAAGAGACTATTTAAGGGCGACGGTACAAAACTAGACCAGGGGTTGGTGAAAGAACTGGAGAAGAATGTGATGTACTATGCTGACGAGCGTAGATCTTATGAAAAAGATGGCGAAGGGAAACGTAATCATCCTATTGCAGACATATTCTTTGTCAGTAACAACGATCAGCTTGTGTTGATCGATATCACTGGTAGTGGTGTTTATAATGTTGTGAACTCAAAGATTAGTGAAAAGACCAAGTGGATCCACCACAATAAGTACTATAAGAACATCAAAAAATTTCTTTCACAAGATAACAAGCCGATCAAACAAATTTTGGAGCCAAAACGATGCATTGCAATTGATGGAAAAGCCGATAGTACTGAGAATGTGAATTTGGTTTCTGGTACAAAAGCGCGATCATTGCTCGGTGGACTTGGTCAGATCTTTCATTGGTTGGTGGAAGATAATAAGTCAAATGATGTGCCAAATAATTCGAAGTAAGTAATAGGATTGAATGCATGTGTCCCATAGTAGTTCCGGTGTGGTCCCTTCCTATGTGTACATCATGGTGCTAAATGTACATAAAAGTAGCAGAAGTGAAGTGTGTGAGATATCTTGAATTGCTTTATGTCGTTGTAGTAAAAGTGATTAGTCATCGTGATCATCGTAGTAGCCGAATTGAAAACAAAGTTAGCAATCCAGTAGAAGTCATAGTAGCGAGTTGTTGTATGTGTCATCTAATGCTTGTTTTATGTTGTGTAATAATATTTCGTTGTAGTTAAAGTGCATTATTGACTCTTCCAATCGCTAATGCAATAAACAGAAAAAGCAATGAATTATTTTCACATATAAATGATGTCGTGATAGTAGGAGCATGTAGTCTACGAAAGACTGCTGATTTGAGTGTGTTTCTGGTTATGTTGGTAGTCCCGAAACTCTATAAAACGACAATCTAAAAGAAATTACAGACAAACTCTTGAAGCATACAGTTATTGATGCGAATAGGTATACTATTATAATTTCTAATATCTCCTACCTAGTTATCAATTACATATCATCAAACACACAAAGAACTGAAAGATTTCAAGCATTTCCTATATACCATAATATATACATTATTTGACAATCCACACTAACAACTACACATTGGGTACTATAATATGTGCTACTAGTACTAACATAACATTTGTTGGGATTATTAATACTATGTATTTTCTCTTCATTGTGGTCGTTGTTCCCATGTAACTTGGTGCATTTTGTGGTGGAGGAGGAGGTTTAGCAAAATATGTCCTTTCAATAACATTCAAAAATAACTCCATCAACTCTTCTTTCTTTTGTGTTGCTTTGTTTACTGGACCACGCGAATGATATTGACTTCGAAGTATCTTAATCATGTCAATATTACTTGCACGTTTCTTGGTGGATGATGCACTAGTCGGTCGTTGTCCATACCTACTCGGTGATGATCAGTGCTTGACATAAGAAACATAATCTTAATCTGAGGTGGAATGATATTGTTATTGTTGTCATTCGCTATATATTGTATTCGTATTTGATACCATTGGTACCCCTGCAATAGGGAACCTATGCATGTAATATGTAATGAAACCTATGTTTGTATTCTATTGTAGTCATTGTATTGTATTGTATTGTATTGTTCATTGTTCAGTAAATTGTCCCATAAATAGAATGGAAAATGAATGGATTGCTTATTGTCTCTCTCGATAGTGGTTTGCCACTCTTTACTCGAATGTGTTGTCCATTATCCCCTCCAACTAGTAGCAATCAAAGAGACGTCATGCAACTAGCATCTCTTCTTTTTGCTTTGAGAAAGATTTCGACATCAGAATTACATCAACTCGGAAGTATGGAAGTATTTGATGGGGTAGGTTTTTAATTCTCTCATGCTACAAGCACTCCTACCCCTGACTTATTTGCTTCTAGGGACGAGAATTCATTCTGACAGTGGTTCGTCGTGTTCATGATGAGAGTGTTCTATTAGCAATTGTAGTAGATCGTAAATTCTTCAGTGAGAAACTCAGTCGGCGAATATTAGAAGAGATTTCATCGGTGAGGGAATCATTAATATAATAACCGCGCCTTATGTGTTAATATTTCAATTAAGAGCATTGAGGAGTTACTTCCGTTATTGAAAGATTCGAATCAGCCTCGAGTTATAAGGGAATATGTAGAGAATCTATTATCCTCTCTTGTGCACAAATCAGTAAAGGAAATATTGTCGTGTTTCCAAAGTACAGCATTATCAATAAAATTGATAACCACTCTGAAAGAAGTGGATCTAAATGGACCTAAGTTTCAAAGTGGATCGGGAATCAATATCACTCCTGCAAAACAGGCTCAATCATCTCCGTCGCTAATAAGAGGCCCCACTGATACAGCTCCGTTGGTTGTTACAACAGCACCTATCGACCGAAATAATGATACAATGGAAGTTCCGATCAAGAATAGTCGAGGGATATGCTGCTGCTTTCCATTTCACCCTGTACAATCTGCATCTCGAGAAAAATCTTCACAGATCAAAGAATCTACTGCAGAAGCATATAATCAACCTCAGCAATATCAAACTCCTGCAAGGCCCAATCGCTCTGAAGGTAGTTTGACTGTGCAGCTTCCACCAAGCACAGGGAAAAGGTCAGACACGAGATACGATGTCGATATCCTTGTGTTATTTTTTGATCTCGTCCTAAACCAACAATTTAAGGAAGATCTTTTCAATGCTTCCGTTGCATTCGGTAAAAGTTTCAGTAATTACGCATATGATTTGCCGATTCAGAGGGTGTATATTGGTGACAATTTGATCATACCAGTCCATTATAATCCCTCTGACCGCAAGTTCCAGCCACATATAAAGCAACACATCTTAAAAAGTGGTTCGATCTCAAAATTGGAATTGGTTTCAATTGAAGAAGAAGTACATGATGCATGCCAGCATTTCGAATACGTACACGAATCAAGTCCAAAAAGAATGGAAATCTTGATTGATCATGATATGTTGTGCTTAATTGAATGGAAATTAAACCCTGAACTTAAAAGCTTGCTTTATCAAGATATTCAGGATATTCTTCTATATATCCACTGGTGTTATACACAGAAATTACCAGTACCTGGGTTTTGTTACGGCAGAGATATGTTGTAGTATAGAACATCTTGCAGTATGCATATAATATATATTTGTTCAAATTATTTTTAGTTTTGTATAAAGTTATTAACCTAGAACAGGAAATATCCACAAACTACTTCTATTTTCACAACTAATTGACGACCAATGGTTTTGACTTCGTCAGTCTGCTGTCTTACTCCTGTTCTTTTAGAAGACGAATCGTTCTCCACTAACGAGACGGTACCAAAGTTTCATATATATATGAGCAATTATATGTTAGCGATCTTTATGATTGTTACTGCGACAGTCCTTTCACAACATGAATAATGATATCCTCGTGATTCTCAGAAAATACATATCCCTATGGTCTCAACGCTGAGCAAGAGGATACCGTTGAAAATATTCTTCCTTCGAAAAAAATGGAAAATTCTCTATGAAATTATTCATCAAACCTTCCAACATCTTGCGTTTCATGGGTCTTGTACATTGAAGTGAATAATGGTCACCATGTTCATGCAGTAACACCAAACTATCAGGAAGTTTAGAATTAACAGGAATTTCCAAAATATTAGTGGTCCCTCTCTTGCTTGATAGTATATCCCACAAATTGATTCCGGCTGGTCGCAATGATGCACCATTTGGACCAATAAAAATATCATCCAAAGGGGAAGGGTGAATTAATCCATCTTCTGCCAAAGTAACGTCGAAACTCCTCGATCCTTTTGATGTCTGGACAGCATATTCTCTCAATACTATTGATCTACTTTTCCCACATATGCGAAATAATGCCGTAGGGAATCGATCGGTATATCTAGCTATGATTTGCTGTCGATCATGACCAGTTGCAAAATTCGATGTTGAACATTTTCGTGTCGTGCTAAAGCGGCTTCTGGTAGGGTGACTTAATGAATCAATCCAAATGAAGTTCACTAATAGCAACAACAGGAAATAAAGAAATTCCATCGTAAGGGATTTGGTATGATATGGGATAAGATAGATCAATGTATCAATGTGGTATACTCTAATAATTCATATTTACACTCTACAACAATATTACAAGTATTGTATATTGTATGGTCCTTGCTTTTTTGTTCTCCTGCTGCTGGCGCCTGCTGCGCTGCTGCGCTGCTGTGAGCTCTAGGTCAGCAGGTGGTGCTGCCGCTTATACCCCATTAATAAGAGGCAGCCATGGGCCAGCATAGGGACACACTGTACCGTGTATTGTAAGAAGTATTCGTATTTTAAAATGCTGCATCATATCTTCATTCAAAGATCATCAATCCTCAATCCTCAAACACTTCAACTTTTTTCGATCCTCACATTCGGGTTACGCTCTATTGTTTATTGATAATATACAAAAAATGCACTCAGTTTTTTCTCCAGAAGCACAAAACATTAGTCGAGCCGAAAAAGTCATAAAAGCAATAATTCGCGCTTTTTTCACAGATGATTTCGTTATCGTGGTTGATGCACTAATGCGAGATGCATGTATACCTGAAGAAGAAATTGCGCCCAGATTGAAGTTGAGTAGAGTGACTGTGCAATCTGTCATTGCAAAACTTGTGGAACATCACGTTGTTTCCAAGGAGTTGGTGACTTTACCGAATAAAGGCGGTATTATAAGCTATTGCTATATTGATTATCAGCACTGTATCGATGTTATTCGCTATCGTCTTCATTTGATAAGAAAATTTTTAAAGCGACAAGCGAATAAATCTTATGAAGTTGACAAGTTGCAATGCCCAACATGCCGCAAGGAGTACACAATCTTAGAGGCTATCCCAATGCAATGTAAAGATGGCTATTTTGCTTGTTCCAATTGTTGGCTATATGATGACTTTATATCAATGCCATCTGATGCGAGATCACGATTGAGTCCCATGGATACATCCCACA
>JACCEA011066159.1_pt1 | contig 19698 bp, 15 predicted proteins | sample 7449851 | NCBI WGS metagenome assembly JACCEA01 (sample SAMN15323453, study PRJNA562643) | freshwater metagenome | isolation source: river surface water | place: USA:Blue River Watershed | collected 2017-08-18
AGACCCACGATGTCTTGCTGGACTTCGCCGCCCAACACCCACTCGACCACTTCCATGGTTTCGGCGTCGGTCACGCGCATGCCTTCGATGAACTCGCCCTTCTTGCCCAGCTTGTTCAGCGCGTTCTCGATTTGCGGGCCGCCGCCGTGCACCACCACGGGGTTCAGGCCGACGAGCTTGAGGAGCACCACGTCCTCAGCAAAGTCTTGCTGCAGGGACGGGTCCGTCATGGCGTTGCCGCCGTACTTGATGACGATGGTCTTGCCGTGGAAGCGCTGGATGTAGGGCAGCGCTTGGCTGAGGATCTCGGCCTTTTCGCGCGGGGCGATGTGGGTGACGTCGGGCGCTTGGACGGAGGTGCTCATGGCAGGGCGTACAGAGGGCAACGGGCCATTCTAGGCAGCGCCCACCGCGGGCCTTGGCTCGTCAACGTGCCGCTTTGGCGCGGCGCACGGCCGCTTGGTACGCCGGCGCCTTCGAGGCTTGGTGAAACGCCCGCCACAGCTCGGGCAGGTCGGCCTCGTGCTGGCGTGCGAAGGGCTCACCGAACACCACGTAGTAGTGCTTGCGGGCCAGCGCAGGGCTCATGGGCTCCAGCACGTCGAATTGCGGGTGGGATCGCCGCAACACCTGGCCCTCGGAGGTGAACACCGCCGCGGCCTCGACCTCGCCCAGGCGCAATTTGGACAGCACCATGAAGGCGCTGCGCTCGGTTTCAGAAACAGGGACGCCGAGTTCGCGCAGCAAGGCGGCGACGGAGTGCCCGGACTGGACCAACACGGCCCCACCGGGCTTCACGGTCAGGCGTTGGCCGTTCCATTGCACGCCGGAGCCGCGCAAGCGGTACAGCGTGTACGCGTCTTGGCGCAGGGCCAGGCTTGTGTCCGGGCCCGATTCGGGGCCGTTGCCGCGCATGGGGAAGCGAAAGGTCTGGGCGCGCTCGGGGGTGTGGCTGAGGCCCACGGTGGCATCGGCCCGACCGGCCGCCACCTCCACCAGGCAGCGGCGCCCGGAGAGCACCTGCAGCGTCACCGTCCAGCCCGAGAGGCGTTCCACGTCGCGCAGGAGGTCGAAGTCCAGGCCCCGGCCGGCCACGCGCCCGTCGTCCTCGGCCACACGCCATGGGGCATGGGGCACGTCAGTCATGCAAACGCGCAAGGCCTTGGCCTGGGCGTTGCCCCATCCCATCGCCCCAGCGATCGCCAAGAGGCCGATCCAATGCTTCGTCAAGAGCCCGTCCCGGTGGTTGTGCTGGCGATTCTAGGAAGGCTCGCGGGGGAAGCGCCTTGCCGAACCCAGACAATGCGCCGCATGCAACCCCGCGCCTACCTCCAGCTGTCGGTGGCGGTGGCCCTGGCCACCATCGCCATGAAGGCCGCCGCTTGGTGGCTGACCGGCTCGGTGAGCTTGTTGTCGGACGCCCTGGAATCCCTGGTCAACCTGGCCGGTGCGGTGTTCGCCCTGGTGATGGTGACCTTGGCCGCCCAGCCCGCGGACGACGACCACCCTTACGGCCACCACAAGGCCGAGTACTTCAGCGGCGGATTCGAGGGCTTGCTGATCTTGGCCGCCGCGCTGTGCATCGCCGGGGCGGCGCTGCACCGCCTTTGGGCCCCGCAGCCGCTGGAACAGGTGGGGCTGGGCTTGGTGCTCACGGTGCTGAGCTCGGCGCTGAACGGCGGCCTGGCCTGGGGCATGTTGCGCGCCGCCAAGGCGCACCGCTCCATGGCCCTGGAGGCCGATGCGCGGCACCTGATCACGGACGTGTGGACCTCGGCCGGGGTGATCCTGGGCCTGCTGGCAGCCACGGTCACCGGCTGGCTGTGGCTGGACGCCAGCATCGCCCTCGTCATGGCGCTGAACATCGCCCGCGAAGGCGTCAAGCTGTTGCGCGCCGCGGTGGACGGCCTGATGGACCGGGCGCTGGAGCCCGAGGTGTGCGCGGAGATCGAGGCCACCTTGGCGGGCTTCGCCCACGCCACCATCCGCTTTGACCACCTGCACACCCGGCGCGCGGGCAGCCGGCGCTACGTGGACCTGCACATGCACATGCCGGCCGGCTGGAGCCTGGGGCGCGCAGCAGCCCTGCGCACCTCGGTCGAGCAGGCCTTGATGGCGGCGGTGCCGGGGCTGCGCGCCAGCATCCAACTGCTGCCGCTGGGCGTCGAGGCGCATTTCGACGACCCGAAGGACCTCAAATGAAAGCCTTGCTGCAGCGCGTGCGCGAGGCCCGGGTGACGGTGGCGGGCGAAACCGTCGGCGCCATTGGGCCCGGCCTGTTGGTGCTGGTGTGTGCCGAACCCAACGACACGCCCGACACGGGCCGCCGCCTGCTGGCCAAGTTGCTGAAGCTGCGTGTGTTCAGCGACGCCGCGGGCAAGATGAACCTCAGCCTGCAAGACACGCAAGGCGGGCTGCTGCTGGTCAGCCAGTTCACCCTGGCGGCCGACACCCGCGGCGGCAACCGCCCGAGCTTTTCAGGCGCCGCCCCACCGGCCCAAGCCCGGGCGCTGTGGGACGCGCTGCAGGCCGACGCCCTGGCCCTGCACGCACCAGTCGCTTTCGGCGTGTTCGCAGCCGACATGCAAGTGGCCCTGGTCAACGACGGGCCGGTGACCCTGCCCCTCTCGGTGGACTGAGACGCCTTGAACCCCGCCCAGACCGCCGCTCGCTCGCGCCACCGCCCCTTGGGTTGGGGTGGCAAGGCCTGGCGCTGGCTGCTGGCCTTGGCGCTGCCCCTGCTGTTGGTGGCCGGTGTGCAGTGGGTCAACCTGCAGCAAGCCGACGACCCGCGCCTGGTGCGGTTGACGCAATGGCGCGTGCTGGAGTCGGGCGCAGCGCGGCCTCCGCCCGACCTGGACCGCGCCCCTGTGACCGCGATGCCGCTGCGGCGCCTGTCGACCGGGGACGGGGTGCTGTGGCTGGAGGCCGACTTGCCGCACGCCCCCGGCAACGGCGAGGTGTGGGCCCTGGCGCTGGAGTACCGACCGAACCTGCGCGTGTACCTGAACGGGGCCCTGCTCGCCGACTCCGACCCCGAGAACCACGCCGACCCGTCGCGCCGCCAATTGCTGGTGGGCATGCGGCATTTGCATCTCGCGCTGCCGTCCAGCCTGTTGCAAGCCGGCCCGCAACGCCTGCAACTGCGCCTGTCTGCCCCGCTAACGCAGCGCCAGTCCCTCAACGCCCCCTTGCTGGGCCCGCGCGACGCCGTGCTGGAGCAGGACAGCAGCCGGCGCATGTGGCAGGCCCTGCGCGGCCTGACGGCCGGCGGCGCCGTGCTGGCGGCGCTGTTCTTGGGCCTGGTGGCTTGGGTGCGCCGCGAGGAGCCCCTGTACGCCTTGAGCGCCGCGCACGTGGCGCTGCTGGCCCTGCTGCTGACGCCCTACGTGTTGAGCCAGCAGCCGCTGCCCACGCCCTGGTGGCGCATGCTGCTGGATGCGGCCGACCTCATCGCCAAGGCCTTGCAGGTGGCCGTGGTGGCGCATTGGGCCGGGGCGTGGACGCCCGCCTTGCGGCGCGTCCTGGCGGCCGTGCTCGTGGTGGGCCTGCCCATCGACCTGTGGGCCGCCTTTCACTACCTGTCGTGGAGCGACTTCAGCCACCCGTGGCCCTGGTGGGCCTTGGGAAGCCGGGCCTTTTTGCTGCTGCTGGCCCTGGGGCTGGCGCTGCACTGCCTGGCCCGGCGGCCGAGCGTGGCGCAATGGGGCAACGCGTTGCTGGTGGGCTTGTCCACCTTCACGTGGGGCTGGGTCACGTTGGCGTCGCTGGCCCTGCGGGCGCCGATGGTGGACAGCAACACCCTGGCCCACGCGGGCTGGGTGCTGTGGGTGGTGCTGATGCTGCAGCGCCAGTTCGTGCAAAGCGCGCGGCGCGACAAAGCGCTGCGCGACGACTTGGCGCGCGAGTTGGCCCGCCGCACCCAGGCCCTGGAGGAGGCTTACGCCGCCAAGGCCCAAGCGCAGCGCGAACAGGCCGCGGGCGAGCAGCGCCAACGCCTGCTGCAAGACCTGCACGACGGCCTGGGCGCGCGCCTGCTCACCGTGCGCCTCCAGGCGCGCGAGCTGTCTCCCAGCCAGTTGGCCCAGGCCATCGACGAATGCCTGCTGGAGATGCGCCTGTCCGTCGACACGCTGACCGAAGACCAGGGGGACCTGGGCGTGCTGCTGGGCAGCTGGCGCCACCGCGTGGCCGGCATGCTGCGCAGCGCCGGCCTGGAGATGGACTGGCGCGTGATGGACGCGCCCGTGATGCCCTGCTTGCGCGGCAGCGGCGCGCTGGAATTGGTTCGCTTCCTGCAAGAGGCCTTGGCCAACACGGTGCGCCACGCCCGCGCGAGGCGCATCACCGTGGGCACCCAACGCACGCCCACGCACTTGGTGCTGTGGTGGGTGGACGACGGACAAGGCCTCAACCCGTTGGCGCCCGACGGCATGGGGCGCAGGAACATGGCGGCCCGGGCGCAGCGCTTGGGCGGCCGGCTGGAAATCTTCAGCCCGGCCCCGCGCGATTGGCTGGACGTGGGCACCGGCACCGCGCTGGCGCTGTACCTGCCGCTGCCCCCGCTGCCTGCGCCGTAGCCGCCTCGGTCTTTGCTCAGTCTTCGTCTTGCCAGCGCGCCAAGCGGCGCTTGACTTCGTCCATCACCTTGCGCTGATCGGACCCGCTGCGCACGGCCATGGCGTCCCAGTCGGGGGTGCGAACGGTCAGGCGGCGGGCCAGGCGCAGGTCCAGCGCGCCGTCTTTCAGCGCGAACTCCAAGGCCAAACGCCCCTTCAACTCGAAGCCCCGGGCCCGCTCGGTCAGGCCCAAATCGCGCAAGCCGCGCTTGAGTTGCAGCAAGGCTGCCTCGGCGTTGAAGGGCGGGAGGGCAAAGCCCCAGGTGTCGTTGGCGTCGCTCATGCGGCGATGGTAGCGATCGAGTCCCGCCGCAGGGCTGAACTGGCTGTGGCGTGACAGGCGTCACGCGCGCCGCACCGGAAAGACCCCGTCTGCATCCAAGCGCGATCGGCATGCGTAAGGTGGGGCATCGCCATTCGACGGACTTGCCATGCGCACCCTGCCCGCCCTCACCTTGGCCGCCCTGGCCGCCACCCTCGCCCTGCCCGCCCACGCAGGCAGCGGCAAATTGCTGCTGACCGGCGGCGTGTCCACCATCGACGGCGCGGCCGGCGGCGGCCTCACCCCCTGGGCGGTGACCGGCAGCTACGCCACGCAGGGCGAGTGGGGCGGCACCGCCTTCGTGACCGGTGCCAAGACCGGCAATTACGGCCTGCGCGTGATGGGCGCCGCGGTTGCCTGGGACGACCGGTTGGAGTTCAGCCTGGCCCGCCAACGCCTGGACACCGAAAACAACCTCGCACCGCTGGGCCTGCCCGGCCTGCAGCTGGAGCAAGACATCGTGGGCGCCAAATGGAGCGTGACAGGCGACGCCGTGCTGGACAGCGACAGCTGGATGCCGCAAGTCGCCATCGGCCTGCTGCACAAGCGCGCCAAGGCCAACGGCCTCACGCCCACCTTGACGGGGGCCCTTGGAGCCAAGCGCAGCGGCAGCGAGCTGTACGCCAGCGCCACCAAGCTGTGGCTGGCGCCCGGCGTGCTGACCAACCTCACCTTGCGCGTGACCCGCGCCAACCAAAACGGCCTGCTGGGCCACGGCGGTGCCGAAGACCGGCGCTGGCAGGTGATGCCCGAAATCTCTGTGGCCAAGCTCCTGTCGCCCACGCTGGCGGTGGGCGTGGAAGCCCGCATGAAGCCCAACCACCTGGAGCGCAGCGTGCTGGGCACCGGCGCCTTGCGCGAGCAGGATTGGTTCGACGCCTTCGTGGCCTGGGCGCCCAACAAGCATGTGTCCCTGACGGCCGCCTACGTGGACCTGGGCGCCATCGCCCCCGCGGTACAGCCCAAGCGCCAGCGCGGCGCCTACCTGTCCGTTCAATTTGCCTTCTGACGTTTAGCCGCAGAGCCTCCCCATGAAAACCACCTTCTTCACCGCCTTGCTGTTGGCCACCTTGGCCCTGCCCACCGCCCATGCCGCCGACGACAGCCTCTACCGCGCCTGGGGCGGCAAAGAGGGCATCCGCGCCGTGATGGACGACTTCGTGCCCCGACTCAAGGCCGACCCACGGATCGGCGAGTTCTTCAAGGACACCAACGCCAAGCACCTGGCCAGTCAGCTCACCGATCAGCTCTGCCAAGTGGCCGGCGGGCCTTGCGTGTACGACGGCCCCGACATGAAGACCGCGCACGCCGAGATGGGCGTGAAGCGCGCCCACTTCAACGCCTTGGTCGAGCAACTGCAACACAGCATGGCCGCCAAGGGCATCGCCTTTGCCGACCAGAACCGCATGCTGGCGCTGCTGGCGCCCATGCACCGGGACATCGTCGCCCCGCGCTGACAATCCGGGCCCCTGGTGCTTGCGCTCGCGCCCACGCAGCCGCCGCCGGAGCCCTGGCTCTGTGCGGCCGCGGTGGCGCCCTCGATGACCCTGCCCGACCTGCCCCCTCCGGCCGCTGCCACCGCCGACTTGAACGCCTGCCTCTTGGCCGTGGCCGAGCAGGACGAGACCGCGTTCCAGCGCCTGTACGACGCCCTGGCCGGCCGGGTGCTGACCCTGGCGCGCCGCGTGCTGCGCAACGAGGCTTGCGCCGAAGAGGCCGTCGAAGACTGCTTTTGGCAGGTGTGGCGCCAAGCCGCACGCTTCGACCCCCAGCGGGGCCCTGCAGAGGCTTGGGTGCTGACCCTGGCACGCAGCCGCGCGCTGGACCTGTACCGGGCCCGCCAAAGCCGGCAGGAAGGCCTCGTGTCGCTGGACGCCCTGCAGGACGACCAGCCCATGCCCCTGCCGGATGCCGGGGGGGACGACGCCGGCATGCTGCTGGATGCGGCGCGCGGCCACAGCGCCCTTCATGCGGCCGTGCACGCGCTGGAAGCCACGCCGCGCCAGCTGGTGGCGCTGGCCTTCTTCCGAGGCCTCACGCACGACGAAATCGCCCGGCACACCGGATTGCCACTGGGCACCGTCAAGTCCCACATCCGCCGCGCGCTGGCCACGTTGCAGGCGCAATTGGCACCGACCTTGGGCACCGACCCCGCATGACCCCAACGCCTCACTCCCCCGACCCGGCGTTTGCAGGCCCCCAGCCGCACCAGCGCGCGCCCGAGCCCTGCGCCACCGACGCGCTGACCGTGGCATTGAGCCACGAGGCATCGCCCTTGCCCTCGGCCCTCGGCGAGCGCCTGCGCCGACGCTTGGCCGCGCACCGCGACGCCAACGCCGCCCTGCACACGCTGCGGCAGCCGCAACAAGGCCAGCCCGAGACCTGGGCGCCCGGGGTGCGCGCTTGGCCGCTGTCAGCCGGCCGCAGCTGGCGCTTGGCGCTGGAGGCCGGGGCCCGCTTACCCCCTCGGGCGGTCGTGCAGGAACTGCTGGTGCTGGCCGGCACGCTGCACCTGGGTCCGCACGCATTGCCGGCGCAGGGCCACGCGCTGGCGGGGCCGCAGACCCTCTGGCAAGCAGGCCCCGAAGGCGCGCAGCTTTACCTGCGCGATCACGCTGCAGGCCCGTTCACGGCCCCGCCAACGCCCCAATTGCAAGGGCCCGATGCCGCCGCTTGGCAGCCGCTGCGCCCGGGCGTGCACATCCGGCCCCTGCACGGTGAGGGCCCCGCCATGAGCCTGCTGGCGCGCTTCGAGCCCGGCGCCTGCGTGCCCGCCCACCCGCACGGCATCGACGAGGAGTGCTTGATGGTGGAAGGCGACTTGTTCTTGGGCGACGTGCTGCTGCGCCAGGGCGGCTTTCAGGCGGCGCCCGCGGGCAGCGCGCATGGCGACTTGGTGGCCGACGGCCCGTGCCTGCTGTTCTTCCACGGGGCCATCGACGCCGCGGCCATCGACAACGCCCACCGTCAGGCCGAAGGCTGGCCGGCGCTGTGAACGCCCGGGCGCTGGGCCGCGGCCTCGCTGCGCTGCTGCTGGCTTACCTCGCGGTGCTCGCTCTGGTGGCCCTGGCGCAGCGGCAACTGCTGTACCACCCCGACCCTAGCGCGCTGCGCCAAGCCCAATCCCTGGGCGCCGAGACCCTGGCGCTGCAAACCCCCGATGGCGAGCAACTCGTGGCTTGGTGGATGCCACCCCCCGACGCACGCGCGCCGGTGCTGCTCTACCTGCACGGCAATGGCGCGAACCTCGACGCCCGCGCCCCGCGCCTGCAAGCCCTGCGGCACGACGGGTTCGGGGTGCTGGCCCTGAGCTGGCGCGGCTACGGCGGTAGCAGCGGGCGCCCCAGCGAAGCCGGCTGGGCGTTGGACGCACGCCGGGCCTACGACGAACTGCTGCGCCGCGGCGTCGCCCCATCGCGCATCGTGCTGTTCGGCGAAAGCCTGGGCAGCACGCACGCCGTCATGCTGGCGGCCGAGCGCCCGGTGGCTGGCCTGCTGCTGGATTCGTCCTTCGACTCGGCCCTGGCTCTGGCGCAGGGCGCTTACCCCTGGCTGCCCGTGCGCTGGCTGATGCGCGACCCGCACCGCGCCGACCTGGCGGCGGACCGCCTCGCGGTCGCTGGCCGCCCACTGCCGGTGATGCAGGTGCACTGCGCCGACGACCCCGTCAGCCCGCTGGCCCACGCGCTGGCCTTGCGCGCCCGGCTGCCACAGCCCAGCACCTGGTTGGTGCTGCCGCAGCGGTGCCACGTGCCCAGTTACGCCCACTACCGCGGGCCAGCTCGGCAGTTCTTGCACGGGCTGGTGCGCTGAGCCTTACCAGTCCAAGCGCCGCTGCCACGCCTTCAGGCGCTGGACGTCGTGGGCTTCGGGTTGGCACTGCGCCACGCCGCAGCGCAGCCCCGGTTGCACGGTGCTCAACGTCAAGGCCGGCACCACGCCTACCAAGGCCTTGCTGGCGTAAGCCTCGTTGACTTCGTCACGGGCCGGCGCGCTGGCGGCCTCGGGCGTTGGGAGCAATGGGGCCACGGCCACCTCGCCCTCGGTGACCTGCACGTCCGTGCCTTGGTCGGCACGCACCTCCACCAGGTAGGCGGTGCCGCGCACGGCGGTCACCGCCGTGGGCGTGCGCACCTGCCAGCGCCCCCCGGGCGACGGGCTCACAGTTTGACCGATCAGGCCCAGCTTCAACCAAAAGCTGGCCCAACGCGGCTGGCCGGGGGCGGCGTCGAAGCGCTCGATGCGCAATTGGCTTTGGTTCGCCACCGTCAGCACGGACCCGTCGGCACAGCGCAAGCGCACCCGCCCCTTGGCGGCGGTGCGGACCTCGTCGCCGGCCACCAGGCGCTGCCCCATGCGCAGGGGCTGGACCCGGCCCTCCCCACGCGAGGCGTACACCCCGCCTTGCAGGCGCTCCACGGTGCACTGGGCGTGGGCGGGCATCGCCACCCAACCGGCCAAGGCCATGCCCAAGCACCAGGCCGAGCGGCCTCGCCAACGGCGTCGGATGTCACGGGTCATGTGGCTGCTCCAGAGCTTGATGGGTTGGCGTTGAGTCTAGGCGCGGCGCAGAATCTCACCACCCCCCGTTCGACCCGGAGTGCGCCATGAAACAGAGCCTGGCCTGCCTGCCCTGCGTGCTGGCGCTGGCGTGGGTGCCGCCGGTCCAGGCGCAGCAAAGCGCCAACACGGAACTGGACGCCTGCGTCCAGTCCGAACAGCGCAGCAAGGCGCGCAAAGGCGCGGTGTTGGGCTTTTTGGGCGGCCTCATGGGTGGCGTGTTGGGCGGCAGCAGTTCGCGCCAAGAGTCCGGAGGCGGGGTCGGCATCCAAATCGGCGTGGGCACCGCCACGGGCGGCGCGCTGGGTTGGGCGGTGGCGTACTACACGGCCGTCGACACCTGCTTGCGCCAGCACCCTCAGTGGATTCCGGCGTCCCAACTGCAGCGTCAGGCGGACTACGCCGACGCGCTCAGCCGCCACGCCTACGAGCCCTCGCAAGGGCCTCGGGCACAGGCCCTGGCCATCGAAGGCCCCGCCCAAGTGGCGCCGGGCACCGAGTTGATCCTCCAAGGCAGGCTGGTGCTGCTGACACCGCTGGGCGACGAGGCCCCTGTCGACATCGAGCGGCGCTTTTACGTCCGCGCCGATGGCGAGGAGCACGCCCTGCGCCACCTGGGGCACACCCAAGAGCAGCGCGTGCTGAGCGCGGGCGAGCACGTGGACAGCGCGCGTTTGCCCATCCCGAAGGAGCTGCCGGCAGGGGTGGAGTTCCGCTACGAATGGATCGTCCGGCTCGCCGGCCAAGCCCCTTCGGCGGTGGTTCACCACGTGCTCGTCAAGCCATGAGCGCGCGGGGCGCAGGCGTGCCAACGCTCACCCGCCGCGCCGGTTTGGCCTGGGGTGCCGCGACCCTGGCGGGGTGCGCAACCACCAGCCTCCCGGGCTACACGCCCGTGTTCCAGGGCCATGCGGTGCCCGACGACCTGCTGCACGCCGTGCAAACCAAGCTGCAACAGGTGGGCTTGCCCCAGGCCCGGGTGGAACGCGACCCGGTGGGCCGCCTGCGATTGGTCGGGCGTTATGCCGACGACGAAGAGGTCGAGCGCGCTTTCGTCGTCGTGCAGTCCCTGGTGGGTTTGCGATCGACATCGCCGTTTTATCCCAGCCAAGTGGCACGCAAGCGCTGGGAGGACGAGGCCGCCCAGGCCCTGCGCGCCTACGCCCAGGCCTTGCAGCGGCCTCGCGGGCGGCCCACCAAACGCGCGCTCGTGGTTGGCATCAACACCTTCGAAGACGCGGCCCATCTGCGGCCCATCCAGGGCGAGGACGACGCGCGCACCGTGGCCTTGGCGCTCCGCCAGGCCGGCTACGAGGTCGAGGCCCTGCTGGGCTCGGCGGCCACGCGTGGGGCCATCGAAAGCGCCTTGCAGCGCCTGCACGGCGCCCTCGGCCTCGACGACAGCCTGTTCATCTACATCAGCAGCCATGGCGCCTTGCCCTTGCCCAGCCCGCAAGGGGGCGACGAGCGCCGCATGTCCATCCTGGCCCACGACTCGGGCGACACCGGCGGCTGGCACAGCCTGGACGCCACCGACTACCAACTGCGACTGCAACGCACCAGCGTCAAGGACACCGACGTCCAGCGCGTGGCACAACTGCCCTGCCGCTTGACGCGCGTGTTCATCGACACCTGCTACAGCGGCGACATGCTGACGCAACCCGGGACCCAAGCCGCCCGCAGCCACGTGCTGCAAGCCAACGGGGGGCTGCCGGAGGCGGAAGGCATCTCGCTCGCAGCCTGGACCGGTCCGCGCTTCAGCGGGGGTGCCGCCCGTCAGGGCTACAGCCTGCTCACGGCCACCAGCCCCGGGCAACTGGCCTTGGGGCCGCCCCCCCACGAGGGGGTGTTCCCCAGCCCGCTGGACCCGAAGGCGATGCTGCGCGGCTCTTACTTCACCCAGGCGTTCTTCGCCTACCTGGACCACCACCGCGGCGCCATGCCGCTGGCCTTTGACGACGCCAGCCGCTACACCGCCGAACTTGCCCGGCGGGTCAGCCTGGGGCGGCGCGAGCAACAGCCCCGCCGGCACAGCACCTTGCCGCCGGCCCTGGACAACTTGCTCGCATGAGTCGGGCCGGGGTCCCCCATCAGGGGGGGCCGCGAAGGGGGATGGGCGCGGGCCGGCGGCGCGCGCACGATGCGGCCATGCACACCCAACACCGCTCCGTCGTCGCCGCCCCCACTTGGGCCCTGGAAGCACTGCGCCACTGCGCGCGCACCGCCCGTTCACGGCCCGCGCCGGCCCAGCAGTCGCCTGCGCTGCAGGGATTGGCCATCGAGACCTGCGCCTTCGAAGCTTGGCTGGCAGCCGGCGGCGAGCGCCGAACCCGGCCACGTGGGCAGCAAGCCGCGCAACGCAGCGGCTGACCAGAGCGCCAGCGTCAGAAGAGCTCGACGTCGCTCTCTTTGTCGCCTTCTTCTTGCAGGTGACCCTCGGTCACCAGGCGCTCGAAGCCGTGCACCTGGTCGCGCCCGTGGTGCTTGGCGTGGTACACGGCCTTGTCAGCGCGGTCGAAGGCGCCGGCCGGCGTGTCGCCCTGGCGGATCGCGGTGAAACCGATCGACAAGGTGACCTGCCCCACTTGCGGGAAGGCGTATTGGCGGCACTGCACCCGCAGGCGCTCAAACGCCGCCGCCGCATCGGCCACGCCGTCGGCCCGCAGCAGCACCACGAACTCTTCACCGCCGAAGCGGTACAGCCGGTCGTGGTAGCGGAAGCAGGCACGCATCAGGCGCGACAGCAGCAGCAGGACTTCGTCTCCGATCAAGTGGCCGAAGTTGTCGTTGACGCGCTTGAAGTGGTCGATGTCGATCACGCCCAACCAGTACGACGCGCTGACTTCGTGCCGCCGATCGCCCGAGGCCACCGCGGTGGCCAAGGCCCCACCTCCACCCAGCAGCTTCAAGAAGCTGCCGTCGAAGGTCTTGCGGTTGAGCAGGCCCGTGAGGGTGTCGCGCTCGGAGTAATCGAGCAGGCCCTGGAAGTTGTGATAGACCTTGACGATCGCGCTGACCGTGCGCTGCTCGGCCGGTGAAAGCCGCGTGCGGGTGATGATTTCCAGCACGCCGTCGCCGTCGTGCTCGCTCATCAGCGGGAAGTGGCAGGTGAACTCGTTGCCCGCTGCCGACTCGCGCAACTCGTGCCGCTGCAAGCAGGCCATGCGGGCCGGGAATGCGGCCAGCGGCGGCAGCTGGTCCATGGGGGTCGACAAGGGGTCGGCCGTGGCCACGGCGTCTTCGGCCCCCAAGCGCGCGCGCGTCATCCAACGCTGGTCGTCGGGTGCCCCTACGGCGCGGTAGATGCTCACCGACAACGGGGACAGCATGTCGCGCATGGCCACCACCATGGTCACGTCCATGACGTCCCGGTCCTTGAAGCCGGTGATCTCCGCGAGTTGTTCGACGACGTTGCCCATGCGCGAGGTGGCTGGCTTTCAGGCCTCGGCGAGGTGCCGGGTGTGTTGGCGAATGAGGCCCAGCAGCTGTTCCTCGTCGTAGGGCTTGCCCAGGTAACCCTGGACGCCCAAAGCTTCGGCGTAGTCGCGGTGCTTCTCGGCAATGCGGGAGGTGATCATCACCACCGGCAAGGCCTTGAGGCGCTGGTCGGCGCGGATGTTGCGGACCAAGTCGAAGCCGTCCATGCGCGGCATTTCGATGTCGGACAGCACCATGTCGGGCAGCTCGTCGCGCGCCAGTTGCTCCATCGCGTCCAAGCCGTCCTTGGCCAGCATGACACGGTAGCCCTCGCGCTCCAAGAAGCGCTGCGACACGCGGCGCACCGTCAAGGAATCGTCGACCACCAAGATCAGCGGCGCTTGCGCCTCGACCTTGGCCTCCTCCACCACCACCGGGCGGTCGCCTTGGTGGCTGCGCGCCAAAGCCAGGTGGCCGTAACGCTCGGCCAAGGCCACCGGGTTGTAGATCAGCGCCACGGCACCGCTGGCCAGCAGGCTGATGCCCGCCAAACCTGGCACGTGCATCAGCTGCGGGCCGAGGTTCTTGACCACGACTTCCTGGTTGCCGATGACCTCGTCCACGTGGATGGCGATGCGGTCCGGACCCGAGTGCACCAGCACCACGGCGGCGTGCTTGCCGTGCAGCTGCGGGTGGTCGTCGTGGGCCAGCAGGCCACCCAGCCAGTACAGCGGCACGTCCGTGGCACCCGCCTTCAGCTGACCGCTGGCGTAGGCGCTGGTCAGTTGGGCGTTGGGCAGGCGCAGCACGGTGTCCACCAAGCTGGCAGGCACGGCCACTTGCAATTCGCCGCAGCGCAGCAGCACCACCTGCGTCAAGGCAGTGGTCAGCGGAACGCGCAGGTCGAACTCGGTGCCCTTGCCGGCTTGGGTGCGCGTCAGCACGTAGCCGCCGAGGGTGTTCACTTCCGAGCGGACCACGTCCATGCCCACCCCGCGTCCGGCCAGCTCGCTGACGCTCGACGCGGTGGAGAAGCCCGGCGCATAAATCATCTGCACCAGCTCGTTCTCGGTCGGCTCGCGGTCGACCGGTAGGAGGCCCAGCTTCGCGGCCTTCTCGCGGATGCCGGCCAGGTTCAAGCCCGCGCCGTCGTCGCTGAAGGCGATGAGCACCTGGTTGCCCTCTTGCGACAAGCGCACGCGCAGCGTGCCCATGCCCGGCTTGCCGGCTTGGGCGCGTCCCTCCGGCGCTTCGATGCCGTGCACCACGCTGTTGCGCAGCAGGTGTTCGAAGGCGCCGATCAAGCGCTCCAGCACGCCGCGGTCGAGTTCGATGGCGCCGCCCGCGATCTCCAACTGCGCTTGCTTGCCGCTTTCGCGTGCCGCTTGGCGCACCACACGGTGCAAGCGCTCGGCCAGGGAGTCGAACTCCACCATGCGCGAGCGCAGCAGGTCGTCCTGCAATTCGCGGGTGAGACGGCTTTGTGCGGCCAGTTCGTCTTCGCCCTGCGCGACGTTGCGCTGCAAGCTGCGCTGAACGGTGGCCACGTCGTTCACCGACTCGGCCAGCATGCGGGTCACTTCTTGGAAGCGGGTGTAGCGGGCGAACTCGAGCGGGTCGAAGTCGCTGCCGGCCACCTTCGCTTGCTCTTGGCGCGAGCTGATTTGCGCCTCGGCCTGCACTTCGAGTTCGCGCAACTGGGTGCGCAAGCGCTCCAAGTTGTCGTCGAGTTCGAGCAGCGCGGTCTTCATTTGCGACAGCTCGCTCTCCATCCGCGCGCGTCGGATCGACACCTCGCCGGCTTGCGCCGCCAAGCGGTCCAGCAGGTTGGCGCGCACCCGCACCATGGCCTGCGCGCCCACGAGCGGGGCGGCATCAGCCGCTTCCAACTCGCGCGCGTCTTGGCCGATGAAGCGCGACCAATCCACCGCCGTGGGTGCGAGCAAGGGCTGCTCGACCACGACCGGCGCCACCACTTCGCGCTCCAAGCGGCGCGGGGCGAGTTCTTCGGCATCGGGCACCGCCGGCGCCGCTTCCAACACCGGTGCGGCCGGCGCCAGTGGCGCGGCCACGGCTGCGACGGGCGCTGCCGCAGCGGGCACCGCCATGGCAGGCGCGGCCTTGACGCCCTCGCGCAATTGCTTGCGCAGGCGCTCGAACTCGGCGTCGATGTCGTCGCCTTTGTGCTGCAGCGGCACGACGTCGCCGGCGCTGCGCTCCGACGCGGCCATCAAGGCGGCCACTTCGGTTTCCAAGCGGTGCGCGAGCTCGCCCAGGCGCATGGCGCCCGCCAAGCGGGCGCCGCCCTTGAACGTGTGCAAGGTGCGCATGCAGGCGTCGCCACGGGCAACGTCCTGCGGGTGCGTCGTCCAGTCGCGCAGCCGGCTTTGCAGCTGGTGCAGCAGGTCGGAGGCCTCTTCCTCGAAGATCTCCCAGAGCTCGTCGTCGATCTGGTCCGGCTCGCCGGGCACGAAGTCGTCGTCGTCGGGCAGGGTCAGCGTTGCCGCGGGCGCAGGCGCCGGCGCGTCGTCCAACCCGCCCAGGGCGGTATCGGGTTCGAGCGCGCGCATCACCGGTTGGTAGGCCTGCAAGGCCGGCACCAACTCTGCGTCCGCGGACTTCAAGAAGCCCGCCGCGAACTGGTGCAGCAACTGCGCGATGTTGTCGGCGGCGCGGGTGAACAGGGCGGCGTCGTCCGCCGTCCACCCCATGGCCTGCTGGGCCCGACCCAAGGCATGTTCCAGGGCGCGCGCCAGGGCCGACAGCGATTCAAAGCCCACCGTGGCCGCGTTGCCCGCCAGGGCGTGGGCGTAGACCTCGGTGCTGGAGGGCGGCGCCTCGTCGTGCACTTGGGCCCAGTCGTGCAGCGCCACCGTCAAACGGCGCGCGTGCTCGTCGGCCTCGCCGATGAAGATGCCAAACAGGGTCTCGCTGATGCGCAGGTCCCCGATGCGCTTGTAGCCCTCCTCGTCGGAGCTGGCTGCGGCTTCGGACACCGGTTCGGCCTCGACGGGCTCAGCGGCCGCATCGGTGGTGGCCCCGGCGCCGTCGAAGCTCAGCGCAACGACGGGCTCCGCCTCGTGGCCGACCTCGGGCTCGGCAGCAAGCTCGGCCGAGGGCAAACCCAACTCGCCATCCAAGGTGAGCGTCGTGTCGGCCGGCTCGGCGGCAGTGGGCACGTCCACCTCGGCCAGGTCGGGCAAGTGCAACTCCGCCGGCTCGGCCGGGGCTGCCAAGACCTCGTCCAACGCCCCCATGACGGAGGGCGTGGCCGACATGTCCAAATTCAAGTGCAGGTCGGGCAGCGCCTCGGGCTCGGCCAAGCTGCCGTGCGACGTGGGCTCGCCCAAATCGATGTGCACGGCTTCGTCGGGCAGGGCCAGGGCCTCTTCGGCGGCAGGCGCCTCGTCCGGCAGCGAAAAGTCGAGGTGCTCGGCTTCGAGCGCGGGCTCGGCGGCTGGCTCGGGCAAGGTCAGCGTCGCGTCGGCGTCCAAGCCCAGGTCGAGGCTGATGACGTCCGCGGTGGCTTCGGCCTCGGGTTCGGCGGCCAGCTCCGGCATTTCGAAGGGGCTGGTGTGCTCGAAATCGACGTGGTGGTCCCCCGCCTCGCCCGGGCGGGGCATGGGCAAGGTCGCATCGGCATCGGCCTCCAGGGCCGCGGCCAGGTCCAGCAGTTCGTCGTCGGCCAGGTCGGCGGGCACGGGCTCTTGCGCCAGGGACTCCATCGCCAAGTCGACGTTGAACTCCGTGTCCGCGTGGTCCAGCTCGAGGTCGAAGCCTTTGCTGCCCTCCGAGGCCTGAACGTCGGTGGCAACGGGCTCGGGAGCGGCCTCGGCCATCTCCACGAGCTCCGGCGCTTCCAGGGCTTCAGTGCCCTGCGCTGCCGGCGCCGCGACTTCTGGCACGGCGGCGACCGCGGGCATCGGCGTGCCCAAGCGGAAGGCGTCGGCGCGGGCACGCAGGCCGTCGGGGCTGCGCGCGGCCGCCGTGCCGGCTTCGATGTCTTCACGCCAAGCGGCGAATTCGTTCAGCGCGTCCGACGTGAAGGCGCGGACGTCGGGCGACAGCGGCGCCTCGTCGGCCAGCAGCTTGTTGTAGAGCTGCTCCACCGACCAGGCCGCCTCGCCGTAGGCGTTCAAGCCCACCATGCGCGAGCTGCCCTTGAGCGTGTGGAAAGCGCGGCGCACGTTGGTGATCTGCGCGCGATCGCCCGGCTCGTCGTTCAGGACGGCCAGCGCTTCGCGCGCATTGCCGACCACCTCGTCGGCCTCTTCGAGGAAGATTTCGAGCATCTCCTCGTCGATTTCTTCGTCGGTTTGGGCCGGCGCCGCCACGGGGGCTGGCGCGGGTGCGGCCACGGCCGGAATCTGCGAGTCCAGGAAGGCGGTCAGGGCTTCGGTGCCGGTGACGGTGTCCACGTCCAATGGGGGCAACGAATCCGACGGCAGCTCGGGGAGTTCCAAGTCGGGCAGGTCGAGGGACGCAATGTCCAGCGCGGGCATGTCCAACTCGCGCGCCGCACTTTGGGTCACGGCCGCGAGGGTGGGCTGATCGTCGGCCGCGGCTTGCAGAGACAGGCGCTCCAGATCCCGGGCCAGGGCCGCGGGATCTTCGGGGGCGGCTTGCACCGCGGCACGCACCTGCTCCACGAGCGCCGGCTCGACCGGCGGGGCGGTGCGGCGCTCGGGCGCCACCTCGGCGACCAGCTCGCCCTTGTCTTCATCGAACCGGAACATCGACTTGGCCAACTGCGGTTGCACGTTGAGCATGTCGATCAAGAAGCCGAGCTGGCCCAAATTGCTGGCGAGTCGGTCGAACACGGCGCGCGGTCCGGGCAGGCTGGGGTCGACCTCGGTCTCGGCCAAGCGATCGACCTCGTCGCGCATGCGCACGCAGGCGATGGCGGCTTGCGGCATGCCCAAGACGCTGAGCACGCCGCGCATCGCGGTCAAGGGCGACTGCACCTGCGCCAGTTGCGGCCGGTGCTTGACCGGATCGCGGAAGTACTCGTCCACCAAGCGCTCGACTTCGCTCAAGCTGTGGCGCAGCTCCTGCACCACGCCGCTCATGGTCTGGCGGTCGCTGACCCGGCGGTACACGTCCTCCATCCAGGGCTCGAGCGTTTCGTTGCCCTGCCCAGTGGCGGCTTGCTGAACGCGTTCGGCCAGGCGCACCACGCGGGCGGACTGCTCGGGCTGGTCGAACACCGCGTCTTCCAGGGCGGCGTCGATGTACAGCATGGCCGACGCGACTTCCATCGCCAGTGCCGCGGGCGGGCGGTGGCCGGCGCGCGCCGTGACCACCGCGGCACGCTGCAGGGTCTGGCCCAACAACTCGCCGTTGGGGAAGAGCTGCGTGAGCGATTCACTCAGGGTGCCGAAGGCCTCCTCCATGCCCGCCGCGCGGGCGGTTTCGCCCTCGGCGCTGGCGCCCCACGCCTCTTTGGCCGCCTGCAGGCGCCGCTGCGCCAGGGCGATCCAACTCGGGTCGACGCGACCGAGACGGTCGTCGCGGTAGTCGCCCGCTGACAGGTCGCGCAACTCGTACGCCGCGCGCACGGCTTCCAGGCACGGGGCCGAGCCGGGCGCAGGTTCGCGCGATTGGGCGTTGAAGAACAGCAGGTCCTGGACCAAGCGCTCGGACACGTCGTCGTGACCTTGGGCGTGGCTGCGCAGCTGGGCCACCAGCCGCGAGCCCAAGCGCTTGACGTAGGCGTCGGCCTCGATCAGGCCCAAGCCCAAGGATTCGTAGTGCGCTGCGGCCAGCTGCCAGAAGCTGGCCAAGGGTTCGCGGCCCAGGGCGTGGCTCAGGCCCTTGCACAAGTCGGCCAGCTGGCCCGCATGCTGGGGGCTGGGCTGGCGCATTTGGCGCAACAGCGCGGCGTCAAAGGCCGTGCGCAAGGCGTCCAAGCTGGGCACTTCGTCTTGCAAGGCCACAGGCGGCAGGCTGTGCCACTCGAAGTGCGACGGCCAGAAGTCGGCCGGGTGGATGCGCTCGGCCTGGTTCAACTCCTGCACCGCGCGGTAGACCGGGAACAAGCTCAAGGGCGACGGACGCCCACCGGCCAGCAAGCGGGTGATGTAGGTCAGCACCGCAAAGTCGGCGCGCTCGATCGCCTCGACCTGCGCCACGGTGATCGCCGCCGCTTCGGTCATGCGCCGCAGCAGGCCTTCGTTGGCCTGCAAGATCAAGGCGCCTTCGCGCAGCGACACCATCTGAATGGCCCCACCGGCTTGGTGCATGGCCGTGGCCTGCAGTCCCAAGGCCGTTCGGGTCTGGGCCACGTCCAACTGGTTGCTGGCTTGGCGCAGGTCGTACTCGCGCAGCGTGCGGCGCAAGCCCTTGTGCACGCCTTCCAGCGTGCGGCGCAGCTCCTCGTTCACCCACGCCAAAGGCGTGAGGTCGGGGGCGGCCGTTGGGAGGACGGGGTCGGTCATGAAGCGCTGTCTGAGAGCGGTCGGGCCTTAGGCGCCAACCTTGAATCGGGCCACCGAGGTCTTCAGAGCGTCGGCCGAACGCGACAGCTCGTGCACCATCTTGGCGGTGGAGCGCGTGCCTTCGGAGGTCTGCTCCGTCACCGCAAAAATGTGCTGGATGTTGGCGGCCACGTCGTTGGCCGACGTGGCTTCTTCTTTGGCGCGGTTCGTGATGTTGGCCACCATCTCGTCCAGCTGGCGGGCCACGGTGTCGATCTGTTCCAGCGCTTGGCCGGCGGCGTCGGACAGCTTCGTGCCCTCCACCACCCCGGAGGTCGAGCGCTCCATGGCGGCCACGGCGTCT
>JACCEA011981704.1_pt1 | contig 19694 bp, 22 predicted proteins | sample 7449851 | NCBI WGS metagenome assembly JACCEA01 (sample SAMN15323453, study PRJNA562643) | freshwater metagenome | isolation source: river surface water | place: USA:Blue River Watershed | collected 2017-08-18
CACGCGATGGTATCTGCGGTATCCAGATGGATATCAAAGTGGATGGCCTGAGCATGGAAATAATGATGCAGGCGTTGGAGCAGGCTCGTCGTGGTCGTCTACACATCCTCGATGCGATGTATAAGACCATTGAGGCACCACGTGCTGAACTGAAACCACACGCTCCACGCATTACGCAGATGAACATCGACCGCGAGTTCATAGGCGCTGTGATCGGCCCCGGTGGTAAGATCATTCAGGAAATGCAGCGTGAGACAGGCACTAAGATCAACATTGAAGAAGTGGGCAACGAAGGTGTTATCAAGATCTTCGCTACCGACAAAGAAAGTGTTGATAAAGCAGTGGCATGGATCAAGAGCATCGTTGCTATACCTGAAATCGGTGCTACCTACGAAGGTGTTGTTAAGAGCATTATGCCTTTCGGTGCGATTGTAGAGCTCATGCCGGGCAAACAGGGCTTGCTGCACATCTCAGAAGTGAGCTGGAAGCGCCTGGAAACACTGGATGGCGTGCTTAAAGAAGGCGATACAGTGAAGATACAACTGACAGGTACAGACCCTAAAACGGGTAAACTGCGCCTGAGCCGCAAAGTGCTGATGCCGAAGCCTGAAGGTTATGTGGAGCCAGAAAAGCGCGAGCGTCGCGAAGGTGGTGATGATCGTCGTGGTGACCGTGGTGATCGTGGCGACCGCCGTGGTGGCAACGACCGCAGGGATGGTAACCGTGGCGACCGTGGTGGTAACCGCGACCGTGGCGACCGTCCACAGCGCGAACCACGCAACGAGAACACTTCGAATGAATCTACAGAACAGTCTGCACCACAGCCATCGGCCGATGATGCTGATCTGGCACTGTAATTCCTGCAGAAATATCTATTTACAACATCCCGCCCCGCAAGGCGGGATGTTTTTTAAAATACCATTCAGGTTTTTAATCCGACATTTGCAAAAATCTGCATAGCATGCCCGCAAGGTTTTATGAGCAGGAAGTGAAGTCTGCACTCAAGGACAAACGTAAACTTTCCGCATTTTTGGATAGTCTGGTTACGAAGTACAGGAAAGGCACCCGCAAGAGCGACCTTACCTACATCTTTTGCAGCGACGAGCACCTGTTGCAAATGAACCGGCAGTTCCTGCAGCACGATACATTTACCGACATCATCACGTTCGATCTTTCGGAAGGAGATGATGTGCTGATGGGTGAGATATACATAAGCGTGGACAGGGTGAAGGAGAACGCGGAGAAATTCGGCACGTCGTACAAAGACGAGCTGCACCGGGTGATCTTTCACGGGGCATTGCACCTGTGCGGATTTAAAGACAAAAAAACAGCCGACAAGGCTATGATGCGCGCCAAGGAAGACGAGAGCATTGCGGCCTATAACAAAGCACTGGCAAAATGAATATAGAGACACTTTACGAAGACAATGACCTGATAGTGGTGAACAAACCTGCCGGCATGCTGGTGGTGCCCGATCGCTTTAATAGCGACCTGCCCAGCCTGGGCAAGCAGGTAGAGAAAAAGATAGGACAGCGTATATGGGTGGTGCACCGCCTGGACCGCGACACGAGCGGCGTGATCTGCTTTGCTAAGAACGAAGAAACACACCGCTACCTTTCTATCTGCTTTCAGGAGCGTGATGTAAATAAATTCTATGCCGCGCTGGTGGTGGGTGTGGTGATACCTGAATCGGGCAGGATAGAGAATTACCTGACCGAGCACCCGGCTGGCAATGGCCGCATGATGGTGGCCAAGCGCGGCAAGCTTGCCGTGACCGACTACAAGGTAGTGGAACAATGGCCGCTGTATGCGCTGATGCAGTTTCAGATACATACAGGCCGCACGCACCAGATACGTGTGCACATGCGCTCTATAGGTCATCCTATAGTTTGCGACGAGGTGTATGGAGATGGCAAACCGTTCAAGCTATCGGCGATAAAGAGGAAGTACAAACTGTCTGAAAAGGAAGAGGAAGAAAAACCATTGCTGAGCAGGCTGGCACTGCACGCCTACAAGCTGGAGTTCCATAAAGAGGACGGCACACCTGTGTCCGTAGAAGCCCCGTTGCCAAAGGATATTGCCGCATGCGTAAAACAGCTGAACAAATGGTGTCCGCCCGCCAACACACAAGACTAACAATAGCAGCCATTGCAGCACTGCTGGTACTCACCGCATTCACGGTACCGAAGCGCGATGGCAAGTATAGGCTATACAAGATGTATCACCGCTACCATGGTCACTGGCAGCGGTCGGTGCGCTTTATACAGCAGACCGAGCGCTTCATCAACGATACCCTAACGACCAAAGAAACGTGGTACGAGACCATCGTCTATCCACGTTCGTTCCGCATAGACCTGGGCGAACCCGACCAGCGCAATTGTGTGATCTATCGAAATGACTCGGCCTATGTTTTCAGAAAGGGTACCCTGTCAAGATCGAGGGTGGACAGCAACGAACTACTCTACATCCTGGGCGGCATGTATCATGCAAGCAACTTTAAGGAAGTTACCATACGCCTCTCTGCCATGCATTACGACCTGAGCAAAAGCTACTATACCCGATGGAGGGGACGTGATATATACGTCATCGGCGCTGCCGGCATTAGCGACAGAGCGAATCAGTTGTGGATAGATTGGAAACATTACCGCATTGTGCGCATCCTCAAATTTGACAACGGCGCACCGGAAGAGATCATTTTAGAGGGGCATAAGCGCCTTGGTCATAAAAAGTGGACCGAGACAAGAGTAGCTTTCTACAAAAGCGGAAAGTTGCTGCAACGGGAGACCTATACCGAGATCGTGGTTAATGATGAGATAGACGAGCGCATCTTCGATCCTGCGGCACCGTGGCAATGGCACTGGTACACCCCAGCCAACGATGCAAAATAAAGGGAATCTTAATTCTTCTGTTATACATACAGCGCACAGCCGATTGCGTGTTTCTCAATCGTTTTGTTTTCTACCTTTGCGCCCATGCGGCGTTTAGCTTCAGTTTTATTACGTTCGTTCCTACAGGGTTTGATACTCGTGAGCCCGATAGTCATTACAGCCTATCTGCTCTACAAGATATTTACCGGTGTAGATAGTCTTATCCCATCAGTGCCTACCGGCCTGGGCTTTCTGCTCATTATTGGTATCGTCACTGTTATCGGATACTGGGGCACCCGTTTCTTCGTGGGTCGCTGGCTGTTCGATGCGTTCTCTTACCTCATGACTCACACTCCGGGTGTTAAGTATATCTACTCTTCCATCCGCGATGTGCTCACCTCGTTTGTGGGCGACAAGAAACGATTTAACGAAGCAGTGTGGGTGCGTGTGGGCAAAGACCCCGAGGTGTGGCGCATAGGCTTCCTTACTCAAGACGATATGGGCCCGCTGGGCATGGAGGGAAAGGTTGCGGTGTACCTGCCACATTCCTACGCCATTTCGGGTTGGGTGATTGTGACTGAAAAAAGCAACATAAAGCCGGTAGACAAGATGAATGCCGGTGAGGCGATGAAGTTTGCGGTGAGTGGTGGTATCACAACAGTAGAAGAGCCGGAGAACAATGGAAAGGAAACTCAACTTTAATGCCGGTCCGGCGGAACTGCCGGGCGAGGTGCTGCACGAACTGGTAAAGGCCACGAGCAATTACAAACGCACGGGCATGTCTATTGTGGAGATTCCCCACCGTGGCCCCGAATTTTCAGAGATACTGGAAGAAAGCAAGGCACTGGTGCGTAAGCTGTGCGGCCTGAGCGAACAATATGAAGTGTTGTGGCTGCATGGCGGCGGCAGAATGCAGTTCTGCATGGTGCCCATGAACTTCCTGTCCAACGGAAAAACCGCAGCCTATATAGACAGTGGCCAATGGTCGAAAGAAGCTATTGAACATGCACGGTATTATGGCGCAGCTACAGTAGTAGCGTCATCGAAAGACGACCGTTATGACCGACTGCCTGACTGGCCCACCGAACTTCCGGCAGAAACCGCCTACCTGCACATCACTACCAACAACACCATCTATGGTACACAGTGGCACGACATACCCGCCACTACCGTGCCGCTGATAGCCGACATGAGCAGCGACATACTGAGCCGGGAACACAACTACCACCGCTACTCTATGTTCTACGCCACCGCGCAAAAGAACCTGGGTGTGGCCGGTGTGGCCCTGGCAGTAGTGCACAAAAGTATGCTGGACAAGATAGTGCGCCCTGTGCCACCCATTATGAGCTACAAAGAGCAGGTGCGCCAGAATTCTGTAGTGAATACTGCCAATGTGCATGGCATCTATGCCGCCCTGCTGATGCTGGGCTGGATAAACGAACGCGGCATTGTGAACATAGAACGCGACAACCGCAAGAAAGCAGCCATGCTCTACGACCTGCTGGATAACAGCCGTGTCTTCAAACCCTATGTGGCTGATAAAGACCACCGCAGCATGATGAATGTATGCTTCACCGCTGCAACACCCGAACTGGAGCAACAGTTCATGACACTGGCCGAGCGCAACAATATAACGGGGATCGCCGGGCACCGCACAGCAGGTGGGTTCAGGGTGTCTATTTACAATGCCATCACTATAGACGCGGTGGCTACCCTTGCCGATCTGATGCACCACTTCGAGCGCACCGCATAACAATTACAGATCATAGGCCTCGCCTTCTACCGATACAATAACATTGGGAAATATGGCCGCGGCCTCTTCTCTGAAGGCATCAAGCTCTTTATACTTGGAAGAGAAATGCCCCAACAAAAGCTTGCCCGCACCGGCTTTCACCGCCATGGTAGCGGCCTGCGCAGCCGTGCTGTGAAAACGCGCCTCGGCCTTCTCGCGGTCTTCGTCGAGATAGGTGCTCTCGTGATAGATCATGTCAGCACCCGAGATGTAAGGAATTATGGTCTCGGTATAGAGCGTGTCAGTGCAGTAGGCATACTTGCGGGGGCGCGGACCTACATCGGTCACCCATTCGTTCTTCACCACAGTACCATCGGGCAGCACGTGATCCATACCCTGCTTTAACGGTTCAAAATCTTCCGGGGCTATGCCATACTCGCGGCATTTGTCGGGCAGTATCCTGCGACCCCGTGTCTTCATCTCCACCACAAAGCCGTGGCACTCTATGCCATGCTGCACCGGAAAAGACGTAACGGTGAATGCCTGTGTGTCTGCGATCATTGTTGCCTCTTCGGGCAGCGGATGAAAATGCAAGTCGTACTTCAGCACGGTATTTGCCGCCTGCAATATGAGATCGAGTATGGGTTGCAGCGCAGCAGGCCCGTGCAGGTGCAGTGGCGCAGTGCGGCCCAGCAAGCTCATGCTGTTGATGAGACCGGGCAGACCAAAATAATGGTCGCCATGCATGTGACTGATGAAGACGTGATTAAAATTCTTCCACTTCACCCCATAACGCTGCATCTGCAATTGTGTGCCCTCTCCGCAATCAAACAACAGCACCTCGCCATACACGGTCACCGTTTGTGCCGTAGGATGCCTGCCGAATGCGGGCAGTGCCGAATTGTTGCCGAGAATGGTAACACGCATGTGGTACAAATGTAGTTAAGGAGGGGGAATGTGCATTCCGTTTTTCACATTATATCAAGAGCCGCTACGTTGTGCATCATGTCAAACAAACTTTGATCAAATATGTGGTAACTTTACACTACAACAAACCTTCTATTTTCATGGATTTACAAGTAAAGGCAAAGTACCACATTCTCGTATCGCCTGTAGCACTCAATCGCGTTGGAATCTCTAATATGATGCCGACTCCTGAATTGTTTGAAGCGGAATGGGATGGAACAATCTTTAATATACCAAACACTGACTTGCAGTTTTCTTTATCTGATTTGCACGGAGAGCCTACACCGGCAAGACAGATATCTTGATAGTAGTAAAGGTAGAGACATCGTTACTTATACAAAGTACACTATTTACTTCCCGTAATACTTCAACCGTAACTGCTCGCCGTCAAATTCGCCGTAGCTATCGTAGCGGATCCAGTCGCCGAGGTTCACGTATAGGCTGTTGGCCGAGAGCGGGTATTCTATGGCTATGTGGCGGTGACCAAAGACGAAGTAGTCGTAGTGGTGGTGCTTCAGCGTTTCGAGGCAGAACTGTACCAGCATTTCTCTATCGGGCCCCAGAAATTCTTTCTCGGGTATGTCGGCATGCTTTGGCCCCAGTCGGCTGAACCAGCCTGCCAGTCCCACACCGGTATCGGGGTGCACACGACGGTACAACCATTGCGAGAGCGGACTCCGCAATACGGTCTTCAATATCTTGTAGCCTGTATCGCCGGGGCCCAGGCCGTCGCCATGAGCTATGAAAAACTTCTTGCCGTTCACCTCGCGGGTTATGGGACCGTGGTGCACGGGTATGCCGAATTCGGTATGGAAGTAATCGAGCATCCACAGGTCATGGTTACCGGTTAACACCTCTATATGCAGCCCCTTGTCGCGCAGCTCGGCTATCTTGCCCAGAAAGCGGGTGAAACCACGCGGCACTACGTTCTTGTATTCAAACCAGGTATCAAACAGATCGCCCACCAGAAATATCTGCTCAGCCGTGGGGGCTATCTCATCCAGCCAGCGGCATATGCGCTTTTCGCGCTCGGTGCTGGAGGCGCGGTCGGGTATGCCGAAGTGAAAATCGGAAGCGAAGTATATTTTCTTACCTGCGGGTAGCTGCATGAATGAACAAAGATACTATTTGAGACGAGGAAGCCCAACTACAGGGGGGCAGACCTATTTCTTGCGCAGTGTGGCCTTTTCTACACGCAGGCCCACATGCAGCACATCGGGCAGGGGATTGATGCGCATATTCTGCTCCAGTGTCACCTCGTAGGTGCCGGGGCGGCTCAGGTTCACCGAATCTCCCAGAGAAATTGGCATGCGCTGTTCGTATATCTCGCCCATGCCACGACCCAACCAACGACCGCTTGCCTCGGCCAGGTCTATGTTGATGCGCGCCTTGGTGGCGGTGGTGTCGCCGGGTGTTTTTATGTACATCCACATCCAGATGTTGTTGTATGGATATGCCTGTGTATGACGGATAATGAAGTAGGGCTGGTACTGCGCCGTAGAGTCTGTGATGGTGAAAGTGAATTTTGGTTTGTAGTTGTAGTTCCACGCGTTACCGGGTATGGCCTTCTGATCCTGATAATGAGGAGCAGGCATGCAGGCGGCCATGCAGCAGGTAAGTGTAATGAAGAGTATGAAACGGGAAAGGCGCATTGCTACAAAATTAAGAACGACCGGGTTTCAAAGTACATCTGAAAGCGCCGGTCGTTCTTTTTCTATTCGTTTATTGATGTTGTTGTTTGTTACTACTAGATACCCACCATCAGCGGCATGAGCAGCATCATCAGGTCTTCGTTGTCCGTTTTATCAACCGAGCGGAAGATACCCGCGCGCGATGGTGTGCTGAGCTCCAGCACCACTTCTTCGCCGTCCAGATTGTTCACTATCTCCACCATCAGTTTGGCGTTGAAGGCGATCTTCATATCCTCGCCGCTGTAGTTGCAGGTAAGCGTTTCCTTGCCTTCGTAAGAGAAGTCGATATCCTGAGCTGAGATATTGAGGCTGTTGCCATTGATATCGAGCAGCACCTGATTGGTAGTTTTGTTGGCGAAGATGTTCACGCGGCGCAGTGCGCTGGCGAAATCGGCACGGTTGATGGTAAGGCGGTATGGATTGTCTACCGGAATAACCGCGCGATAATCGGGGAAGCGTGCGTCTATGAGGCGACAGCTGAGGCTCACGTGTTCTCCTTTTACGAAGAGGTGACTGCTGTTGTAGGCAAGTGTCAGTACAGACTCATCGGTAGGCAGTGTGCCGCGCAGCTGCTGCAAAGGCTTCTTAGGCACCACAAAACCACCTGCTGCAGGGCAGCTGATGTCGCTGCGGCGCAGCTGCACCAGGCGGTGCGCGTCCGTAGACACGAAGCCAAGACCATCTTTAGCCATCTCGAAGTATACACCGGTCATAGCAGGGCGCAGCGTATCGCCACTCACTGCGAACAGTGTTTTGTTGATGCTTTCGATCAATGCTATGGATGGCATTGTGAACTCAGTAGTATCGCCGGGAGCCGGTTCTTTAGGGAAGTCGTCGGCCTTCTCGCCCACGATACGGTATTTACCTGAATTGCTCGACATGTCGATAGACAGGTCGGTCTCAGATATGATGAAAGTCACCGGCTGTTCAGGCAGGTTCTTCAGGTATTCGAGAATGATCTTGGAAGGGATACAGATACGGCCCGATCCTTCTGCGTCGTTTACCTGCATCTGCACCCGCATCATCGTTTCCAGATCGGTAGCAGTGAGCGTCAGCGTGTTGCCGCGCAGGTCGAACAGGAAGTCTTCGAGAACAGAAAGCACGTTATTGGCGCTTACGATGCCGCCTATCTGCTGCAGGTTCTTGAGCAGGGTTGAAGATGTAACTATGAAACGCATTGTAATGGTGTGTTTGGAACAAAGATATTTGAAATAACAGGCAAAAAGCTACTCAAAAATTCCATTGTGGATAAATAGACGGGTGTGTGTGCATTGCCGTTCGGCAGGCAGGTAAGCCCGCTATCGGATGCCTTCCTTGCGTGACAATGCCAGCACAAAAGAAGCGGCCGCGAACAGTGCCATGATGTGGATGAGCGGTCCCGGCCGCCATATGAAATAACCCACAGCCCAACCTATGATGAGCATTACTGCAATGATGTACAATAGACTTCTTAATATCATGCTTTTTTCCTTACCGTCAGCAGTTTCCGGTCATTGGCCTTCCGAAAAACGGAATACGCCTCCGGGCAACTGTCTGTGGTATAAAAGTAACTAATATGGCATATAAAAACCACAGCCAACACATATGAATTATAGCGGCGTGTCGGCATAATTATATATCTATTAATTCCGGGATAAAAAAATTTATCTGAATTACGGTGGCTCATATATTTGCAAGAGCGACCCATGGTGCATTTCCGCTCCGGGGAAGCATTTCCCTAAAACAACACATTATGAATAAGATTCTTGTAACGGGCGGATGTGGCTACATAGGTGGTCACACAATTGTGGATCTCCTGCAGAACGGATTTGAAGTGATCTCGGTCGACAACCTCTCAAGGGGATCGCTGAAGATGCTGGACGGAATAGAGAAGATAACCGGCAAGAAAGTGAAGAACTACAAGGTGGATCTTTGCGACCTGGACGATACGGAAGCGGTTTTTCTGGAAAACCCCGACATAGTGGGCATCATCCACTTTGCCGCCTACAAATCGGTACCGGAGTCGGTAAAAGAGCCGCTGATGTACTTCCATAACAACATCAACTCACTGCTCAACATCATGCAGTGTGCCGAAGATTTTGACGTTGACAATTTTGTGTTCTCGTCATCCTGCTCGGTATATGGCAATGCAACAAACCTGCCCGTAGCAGAAGACGCGCCGCTGGCCGAACCTGAATCGCCCTATGCCCGCACCAAACAAATGGGCGAGGCCATCTGCCGCGATTTCACCAACATACACAAAGACTTCAACACGATATTACTGCGCTACTTCAATCCGGTGGGTGCGCACCCGTCGGCACTTATCGGCGAGTTTCAGGACCTGTCGGAGAGCGTGGTACCGGTGATCACACAAACTGCCATTGGCAAACGTCAGGAGATGACCGTATTCGGCAGCGACTACCCCACCCGCGACGGCAGCTGTGTACGCGACTATATCCACGTTATGGACATTGCAAACGCCCACACCCGCGCGCTACAATACATAATAGACGACCGCAACAAGTCGAACTGTGAAGTGTTCAACCTGGGTACCGGCAACGGCGTTACCGTTCTGGAACTGATAGATGCTTTCAAGCGTGTATCGGGCGAGAAACTGAACTACAAAGTAGGTGGCCGCCGCGATGGTGACGTTGTGGCGGTATATGCCGACAACAACCGTGCCCGCACCCTGCTGGGCTGGGAAACACAATATGGCCTGGATGCTATGATGGACACTGCCTGGCGCTGGGAGAAAGTGGTTGCCGAAATGAAAAAGCAGGCACCAAAGGCCGTATAGGCAATATTGCCCGCACAACAATAACTCACAATCGCGATATATGCATGTGCTGCTTGTAGAAGACGAACCGGGTATAGCCAACGTGATCACAAAAGGCCTTGGAGAGGCCGGCTATACCGTGAGTGTGGCACCCGACGGCAATACGGGCTTGCAAATGGCGCTGAGTCACAGCTATGACCTATATATACTTGACATCATGCTGCCCGGCATAAACGGGATGGAACTTTGCACACTGCTGCGGAAGGCAAAGGACAACAAACCGGTGCTGATGCTGACGGCACTTGGAACCACCGAGAACGTGGTGGCGGGCCTTGAAAAAGGCGCCGACGACTATCTGGTGAAGCCATTCAAATTCTCAGAACTGCTCGCACGCATGAAGGCGTTGCTGCGCCGGTCGGCCGGTAATTTTATTGAAGGGAACAAACTGCGCATCAGCAACCTGGAACTGGATATGGATGCCCGCATTGTGCAACGTGACCAGACAGAGATCCATCTCACCTCTACCGAGTACCGCATGCTGGAATATATGATGAAGAACCAACGTAAGGTAATATCGCGAATGGACCTTTTGGAAAACGTTTGGGGAGTCGACTTTAATATGGCTACCAATGTAGTAGATGTGTACGTAAACTACCTGAGGAAAAAAGTGGACCGCGACTTTGAACCCAAACTAATACACACCGTGATAGGCATGGGCTACATACTAAAGGATAGCTGAGTATGACCATTCAAAAGAAAACAGCACTGATCTTTACGGCCATCTCGGCTACGATACTCATCGGCATCAGTGTTATCGCGTATTTTTTCATGAACACCTTTGCATTTCAGGACTTCTATAAACGTCTTGAGATCCGAGGCATCATTACTGCGAAAGTGCGACTGGCCGAACACTCGCTGGGGCAGGGCGAACTGTATAGCAACATCAGGGAACAGCACCTGGAGCCCCTGCCGGACGAAAAAGAATACTTCTTCCCGGCAGACAGTCTCAGGAATTTTGTGAAGCTGAATGTGCTGCCCGATCTCAACGGGGCATTTTACACCAAACTGAAAGAACGCAGACAAGCAAACACAAAACACAACAACTACTTCTACACCGGATTCTACTACTATGACGAGGGCGCACACCCATACATCATGATCATAGGTGCGCAGAACGAAGACAGCATCCGGTATTCCCGCAAACTGAAGTGGATACTGATAGCCAGTTGCATCTGCGGGACTTTCGTGTTCTATACATCAGGCATCTTCTTTTCAAGGCATGCGTTCAAACCTATTCGGGAGATCATTGAAAAAGTGAAGACAATTGGTGCCGAGAACCTGAATCAACGCCTGGAAGACCGCAAAGGGCAGGACGAAGTAGCTGAGCTTGCCTCCACCTTCAATGAAATGCTGAGCCGTCTCGAAACTTCATTTGAGACGCAGAACAATTTTGTAAGCAATGCCTCGCATGAATTCCGAACACCGCTCACTACCATATACAGCGAGGCCGAAATAGCGCTGTCACGACCGCGAGAATCGGCGGAATACAAAGCCGCGCTCGAGTCTATCCTATACCAGACTGAAAAACTGCAGCACCTTACAAACAGTCTGCTGAATCTTGCTCAGACAGGTTTTGACGGCAAGAAACAAAACCTGAAAACTATCTACATTGATGAACTGCTGTTTGATGTAAAAAACACCATTGCCAGCATCGTGCCGGGAAACAATGTACTGATGAACCTTTCCGACCTGCCCGGCGACCGTAGGACTGCGGTGAACGGAAACTACCAGTTATTAAAACTGGGGTTGAGTAATGTAATTGAAAACGCATGCAAATATTCAAATAACAAACCTGTTTCGGTAAAAGCTGACGTAATTGGCGATAGGCTACAACTTTGTATTATAGACAACGGCATAGGAATACCAAAAGAAGAGCTGCGCTTTATCTACGATCCGTTTTTCAGAGCATCAAACACCGGCCGTTACGAAGGCTACGGCATCGGCCTGCCGCTAACCCGAAACATTTTCAGACTGCACAAGGGCGAGATACATGTGGATTCGGACACTGATAAAGGCGCTGTCGTAACACTGACGCTACCCGTAGCCTAGGCGTCTTCTTATTTAATTTTAATCTCCTTCTTATTTAAGTCTAATTGCTCTCTTACGCCGTACTAATGGTGTCACGTCACCTTTGTGCTGTTTCCCGACACAGTTGTAACAGCAAAATTGAGGCATATGAATACTATTCTGATCCCAACAGATTTCACGGTCGGGTCTCTGGAGATATTGAACACTCTGGCACGCAGCACCGAGAACAAGCTGAACATCATCCTTTTCCATGCATTTGACATGCCCGGCAGCCTCGTAGAGGCGATGTCGCGCGCGGGAATCAATAGCCACAACAAGTTGATAACAGAAAACCTGCGCCTTGCCTGCAAAAGGATAAGGGCAAACAATAGCAACATCACCAACATATCCTTCCGCAACATGTATGGCACCACAATAGCAGCCTTCAAGAACTATGCGGAGGCCAATGCGATAGACATAATATTGCTGCCACTCGCCTATCGCTTTGTTTACGTTACACGCGAGAGTGTGGACCCCACACGCATGTTCAAAAAAAGCGGACTGCCCCTGATCACAGACCCGGCTCAGATTGCCGGAATTACCGGAGCTGAAACCGCGGCAGAAACCTAGCGCAACGTCCAAAAAACTGTATTTCCCGATACATTCAATACACATACGAATATGCATTCACACACAACACCAACAACCGTGCAGGGGCGCCTGAAGCTCTTCTTCACCTTTATGGACAGCCGATGGGAAGACCTGACGGCAAAAGACTGGAAGTCTATCGTGTACCGTGACTTCAGTGCCGGTCTTATCGTTGCGCTTACAGCAATACCGATGGCAATGGGCTTCGCAATGGCCATGGGTCTGCGCCCTGAACAGGGCATCATTGCCGGTGCGCTCGCCTGTGTTGTTGGACGCACATTCGGCGGATCGAAGTACCAGGTATATGGACCTACTGCTGCGTTCATCCCGCTGATAGCAGCACTCATCTCAAAGTACGGGCCTGATAACGGCGGGACTGCAGCCCAGGCACACGGTTTTCTGGTGGCGGTGTCAATAATCGCCGGCGTTGTTCTGATGACAATGGGACTGGCCGGGCTTGGAAAATTCGCGAAACTGGTACCTAACTCGGTAGTGGTAGGGTTTACGATAGGAATCGCGTTCACGATCGCCTTCACCAACCTTGAAGATATTCTCGGTATCGAGAGCTTCAGCGCCATACTTGGTACCGACGAGAACACTAAGGGCGGCTTCACCGCCAGTCTTGAACAAGGACTGCACAATCTCGACAAGATCAATATCTGGTCCGTGATAATAGGAGTCATGACGTTTGTGATCACAAAGGTTCTGCTGCGGATCTCCATTTTCATACCGGCACCATTGCTTGCTATCGCGGCATCTACAGCCCTCTCAGCAACACTCTTCGCCAACAAAGGGATCATTCTGGTAAAAGACATTTATGGCACCATCCCCAACAATTTCTTTGTTTTTACTCCACCGAGTATGCCTGCATTTTCGGGGGCAATGCTCTTTGATGTAGTGTACTTTGTATTCGCTATCGTATTCGTGTCAGGTGTGGAAAGCCTGCTCTGCTCGTCGATGGCCGACAAAATGGCCGACAACAAAAAGACTCCCTTCAACCCCGACAAGGAATTCTGGGGACAAGGCCTGGTACAGATCATTACACCACTCGTCAACGGATTCCCATGCACAGGTGCGCTTGCCCGTACAGCTACTAGCATCAAAGCGGGTGCGCGCACTCCGCTTGCAGGTTACTTCAAGGCCGTGCTGAAGCTGACCATGGCCTATTTCATAGCACCATATCTGGAGATCATTCCCATGGCTTGTATCGGGGGTATCCTTGTTTGGGTAGCCAGCAATATGATAAAGCCGTCTGAGATCAGAGAAATGAAACACAAGGGTAAGTTTGAATTTGCCATGATGCTTTACACAGCTGTGATGGTGCCGCTTACCAACTTCCTCACAGGGGTGTTATCAGCATTGGTTATCTACTTTGTTGTGAAAGCAATATTTGCACGTGGCAAAAAAGTCAAATCAGCTACTGCAGAATAATCGTGAAGATGGAACATGTGTGGCAAAAAGGGGCACTGTCGGGGTGTCCCTTTTTTACTTTTTTAATGGGCTGGACTCAATTCAACTCTGTTTGGTGACGATATAGTTTGGCATAATAGCCGTTCAGCGCCATTAACTGTTCATGTGTGCCCTGTTCAGAGATGCCGCCATGATCGAGCACTATGATCTGATCGAAGGTCCAACCGGTGAAAATACGATGCGTGATAACAAATGTGGTCCTGCCCTGCAGATACCCGTGCAGGTTGGCCAGTATGGTCTTTTCAGTTTGTGTATCTACCGCCGACAGACATTCGTCCAGCAGTAACACCGGGCTCTTGCGCAACAATGCGCGCGCCAGCACCAGTCGTTGCTTCTGGCCACCACTCAGCATCACACCACGTTCGCCCACCATTGTTTCATAGCCCTGCTGCAAACCGGCTATATCTTTTTCAAGGTCTGCCAGACGGGCGGCCTCTTTCACATCGTCGTCGGTCGCATGGGCACTGCCAAAACGAATGTTATTAGCTACTGTATCAGAGAAAAGATACGCTTCCTGTGGTGCATACGCCACACTGCGGCGCAGCTTGTGCACATCGTATCGGTCGGCTGCAACACCATCGAACAGGACACTACCCGAGTCCGCGTCATACATACGCAGCAGCATATGCGCTATTGTCGATTTTCCCGAACCTGTCCTGCCGATGATCGCAATTTTCTGGCCTCGTTTAGCGTGCAGCGAGAAGTTGCGCAATGCAGTGATGCCTGTGTTCGGATAGGTAAATGTCACATTGTCCAAATGCACATCGCCGGTGGGTGCAGTTGTAACAGCATCAACGGGACTGGTGATAGTGGGCTTAGTGTTGAGAAACTCGTCTATGCGCTTTTGCGAGGCACCGGCGCGCTGCGTCATGCTTGCCACCATACCTATACTGGATATTGGGAACATCAACAGGTTGATGTAGATGACAAACTGGGCAATATTACCTGTAGTAATGCTGCCGTGAATGGCAAAGTACCCACCTATCAGTACCGTAAACAACATGCTCAACCCTATGAACAGGTTCATGGCGGGGAAGTAAACAGCCTCAGTAAGAGACAGATTGATGCTGCTTTTCCTGTACTCTTCTGATGTTGCCGAAAAGAACTGCATCATGTTGCGCTCCTGCACAAACGACTTGATGACCCTGATGCCCGAATATGACTCCTGCGCCGTGGTGGTAAGCGATGACAGTTGCGCCTGTATGCGGGTGCTCTTACGGTAAATGATCTTGTTGACGTAAAAGATAGATAACGCCAGCAAAGGTAAGGGAGCCACTACGCATAACGTCAGCACCACATCCACCCGCAGCATATCCCACACACAAAAGATAACAAGAAAAACAACGCTGGTAAAGTACATTACAGATGGACCTGTATACATGCGCACGCGCGATACATCTTCTGATATCCGGTTCATGAGGTCTCCGGTAAAGTTGGCCTTGAAGAACTGTGTACCCAGCCGCTGATAATGCGCATAGATCTCGTTCTTCTGATCATATTCAATGTGGCGCGACATCACAATTATGGTCTGCCGCATCATGAACATGAAAAAACCACGAAGCAATGCCAGGCCCAACAGCGTGAGGCCGCCTTTAAATACCAGCGAAAAAATAGCATCGCTCTTATTACCGGCCTTCATCATATCCTGTACCTGATCCAGAATATCCTTGATCACGTTGCCAGGCATAACGGCAAATTTGCTGGAGATCACTACAAACAGCATTCCCAGCAACAACCGCCACTTATATTTTATGAAGTACTTATTTACCGACTGCAGGTCTTTCATGAAGGCGCAAAGGTCGGGGATTTGCGCAATTGAATAGTTATTAGGCGCTAGAGGATAAAAAAATGGCGGCCATCCGGCCGCCATCTGATAAAAAATACTGTTTATTCAGACTATTCTGATTCCGCTACCACTTCCTTCACTTCCGGTATCATACGCTTCATCATACCTTCAATACCGGTCTTCAGCGTTATCATTGAAGAAGGACAGCCCGAGCATGAACCCTGCATCATTAGTTTCACCGTGCCGGTAGCCGGCTCAAAACCTTTAAAACTGATAGCGCCACCATCCATTTCAACGGCAGGCTTCACGTAGTTCTCCAGAAGTTCCTTAATGCGCACTACTACGTCTGTATCATCAGCAGCAGCCACATTGGCCTCTTTCTTCGCCTGCACCATCTCTTCGTTGATCACCACACGACCTTCCTCCAGATACTCTTTCAGAAACTGACGTACTGAAGGAATAACATCGTCCCAGTTCGTTTCAGCGGTCTTGGCAAGTGTCACAAAGTTGCTTGCTATAAATACGCTCCTGATGAACGGGAACGCGAAAAGTTCTTTTGCAAGTGGCGATGGTCCAGCAGCGGCCTCATCTGGGAAGTCGATGCTTTTACCCGGATAGAGCAGTTTGTTGGCCACAAACTTCATAGTTTCCGGGTTGGGGGTCATTTCGGTATATATACTCACGATTGTATTTCCTGTCTTCAGCATTTCTTTAATATTTGATGCAAAAATACTCAATAATCGGCTTTCGGTGAATTGTTATATCTGATACGGATAGTGAAATAGCTGATATGGTGAGGCCACTTTACTCGGCTCCATCCGCGTTCAGTACCCACTTTTTCTCATTCAGGTGGGTCACATTCACATCAATGTTAAAACGTGCTTTCAGGTGTTGTGCCAGTTGGTTGGCCGCATATACAGACCGGTGCTGACCACCTGTGCAGCCAAACGACACACTGAGCTGCTCAAAACCGCGGGCAATGTAGTCTTCTACGTTTATAGCCACCAGTGCATATACATGGTTCATGAAGTCGGGCATACGGGTCTCACGCTCCAGAAACTGGCGCACCATCTCATCGTTGCCGGTGAGGTGTTTATATGCCGCGTAACGACCGGGATTCAGAATACCACGGCAATCAAAAACATATCCGCCACCATGCGGGCTGGACGTTTTAGGAATACCTGCCTTGTACGAGAAACTACAAATCTGCACTTCCAGCTTTGGCTTACCGTCAGAAATATTGGCGGTATGGAAGCGCTCCTGCATTTCTTTGGACGACAACTTCTCTAACAACGAGCGCAACTCAGGATAGGCCGGTGTTTGCGGATGATCTGAAAGGAACATATCCAAATTCTTCAATGCCGGACCGATACTGGTGATAAAATGCGCCTTGTGTTGCAACAATCCCCTGAAACCATAAGAACCAAGCACCTGCAACAAACGCACTAATACAAACTGAACGTAGCCACGACGGAAATGGATCTCGTCCATACGCGGCACATGCAGATCAGCAAGACTGGCTATGTACCCGTTCAGCAGGTCTTCCTTCCACGCGTTAGGCAGTTGCGCCCTCGCCTGCCACAATAGCGACGCGATATCGTACTGTGGCGGCCCCTGCATACTTCCCTGAAAGTCTATGAAAAACACCTTGCCCTCATGTATCATGATGTTGCGGCTCTGAAAATCGCGGAACATCAACGTTTGCGGCTGCACACGGCCCAGGTCCTTGCTCAGTAGCTCCATTTCGCTTATCAGCAGAGATCGGTCGTAAGGAACGCCCTGAAGGTCGGCGAAGTAATATTTGAAGTAAAGCAGGTCGGACATGATGGCTTTCTCATCAAATTGCTTGGATGCGAAACACTGTTTGTAATCTGCCTCCCTTCCTGCTATCCACTGCACCTTGGCCAGTTGCGCCAGTGATTTGTGATAGAGCTTCCTCACAGGCTCAGTATAGCCGTCTTTTATCACCATGTCAAAGAGCGACACCTTGCCAAGATCCTGTTGTAGGTAGGCGCGGCGGTCTTTGCTCATCTTATATATCTCCGGCACATTGACCTGATGCTTGCGGAAGAGTTCAGTAAAATAGAAATAGGTATTGTTTTCGGCGACGTTAGTATTATAGGTACCTATGGCAGAAATGCCTTCTGCCGTAAGCCTGTAATACCTCCTGTCAGACCCCGAAATGGCAAGAGCCTCTATGCTCTCAGCCTTCTTCTCATAGTGTTCTTCAAAGAGTTTTTCGAGAATGGTGGTAACCTGTACTGTTGTTTTATTCTGCGTCATGTTCATTTTTAGGGTAATCAAACAAAAAAACGTTTCGTTTCGCCTGCGGGAACTGCGACCAACCTGCTGCTTCAAATGTTGCGCCTACTACTCCGCATGTAGGCATATTTCCTGTTGCAAACCTCGGCGACAATTGATTTACAAGATCAGTGATACCCGGATTGTGGGTCACTATCATTATACAAGTTGCATGGTCTGGCGCAGCAAAGATCACATCTTCGATAGTCCCCGGCGACGCGTGATACAATTTTTCCTCCCACTGTATCTTTTCAGCATCATATCCAATTTCTTCGGCCAGCAATGTGGCTGTCTGGCGGGTGCGTAGTGCCGAACTACTGATGATCAGATCAGGCACCAGACCCGCTGCCTTCAGGCGCTTCCCCATTTCCGGCGCATTACGCAGACCTCTCTCGTTGAGCGGTCTTTCGAAATCGCTCTGCAGGGGAGATGCCCAGCTCGACTTTGCATGTCGTACCAATAATAATGTACGCTTCATTGGGGTTGTATACACTGACACACGGGTTTGTACCCGAGGGAAGACAGGTCAAAAGTAAAAAGACAGGGGCAAAAAAAGTGTGACGATACGGCAACCACTCCCAACATTTATCCACATTTCCTGCCGTAACGGCACAAAAAGAGTGCTTAACTTTCTTCGTTGAACAGATCGCGCTCCAGTATCTCCATACTTATTATATCTACGGCCTCTATCATTTTCGGAGCGATATTCAATACCAGATCACTTTCATTTTCTTTCAGTGCAGCCATCACATTTCCTGTCACCCCGGTAAACACTAAAGAAGCATCGCCTGAATAACTTTCCTCATGCATCGCTATCATTTGTTCTATTGCATCTGCCGACAATGAAGTGCAGTGCTGCAAGTCAATAATGAAGTTCTGACTGCCGCTTTGCCTCATTTCCTCCATGCGGCGTTGCAGTTCACCTGTCAAATTAACCGTTATTTCGGCCGTTTCCGGCGTTATTACAGTAAATGTGTCTCTGGTATCAATTTTGAAGTTCATCACCTACGGAAGTTTTTGTCTTCCCCAAAAGTAAACAGTAGCAGGGAAAAATTAACCATTTGTATTACCCGCGTTCGGCATCACCGTTAACGAAAGGTGAATGACTTTCACAACCCGATGGCGAAATATGATTATAACATTTGGCAATAGTTTAAAACCCCTGAAAATCGCTAACTTTAATTTCAAATAGTGTTAAACAACCGCAACAATTTCATGGATTCGAACTTCTCACCAAAAGTAAAGGAGATCATCTCTTATAGCCGCGAGGAAGCCTTGCGCCTAGGAAATGATTTCATAGGCACAGAACATCTGTTGCTGGGTCTTATCCGCGAGGGCGACGGCATGGCACTTAAAGTGCTGCAGAGTATGCAGGTCGATCTTTTCGAACTGCGCAAAGAGCTGGAGGTCG